>Ga0255342_1000505_pt1 | contig 65504 bp, 47 predicted proteins | sample wastewater_treat_3_FD_192416 | JGI IMG/M metagenome (GOLD analysis project Ga0255342, IMG submission 192416) | Wastewater microbial communities from Lulu Island WWTP, Vancouver, Canada - plant14 | ecosystem: Engineered > WWTP > Wastewater > Unclassified | place: Canada: Vancouver, British...
GAACCAGGCAGTTGAAACCCTTCGCGGTAGAATCGATAAGTTTGGGCTTTCCGAGCCTGTTATTCGTAAGCAGGGTGAAAATCGCATCTATATCGAAATTCCCGGTGCTGCTGAGGTTGATTCTATTAACTCTATAATCATGGGTAAGGGGATTTTAAATTTTCGCCTTGTAGACTCTGAAGCAACTGATGCTTTTAATGCACATTATGCAGCGCATCCTGCCGAAACCTTCACCTCTCGTGGCGAATTGCTCGATCTTTCGATTATTCCAGAGGATACCGAGGTTCTCGGTTTGTATACTAAGGACGAATACGACCTTGATGAACGCATTGGCTATCTTGTGGTAAAAAAAGAAATAGTCCTTGACGGTAAGCATATTAAATCTGCCGATATTGGCTCGAATCAATACGACGGGCGACCGCAGGTGCATTTTACGCTTGACTCAGAAGGTGCTGTTATTTTCGGTGAATTTACTACCGCTAATCGCGATCGCTATCTCGCCATTGTTTCAGATGATAAAGTTAAATCCTATGCAAAAATTAATGAGCCTATTCCAAATGGGCAAGTTGCAATCTCTGGTTTTGGTTTAGATGAAGCAAATAACCTCAAAAAGATTTTACAAACTGCTTGGTTAAATGTGCCGCTTTCAGTTGAAAGTCAACAAGTTATCGGGGCATCGCTTGGAGATGCGGCTATTAAAGAAGGATTTTTAGCTTTGAGCTTTGGTCTTTTGTCGGTTATTGTGTTTATGTTGCTCTACTATAGAGAGGCCGGCATAAATGCAGTGATTGCACAGGTACTCAATATGTTTTTGCTTATTAGTATTTTATCTGCCTTTAACTTAACGCTTACCTTGCCGAGCATTGCCGGTATGATTTTAACGATAGGTATGGCTGTTGATGCGAACGTTATTATTTTTGAAAGAATAAAAGAAGAACTTCGCTTAGGTAAAAAGAGGGCAGCTGCAATTGAAGCAGGTTTTGACCGGGCTTTTTGGGCAATTATGGACTCAAATATAACAACCTTTATCGCAGCTATCTTCCTTTCACAATTGGGAACAGGTGCAATTCAAGGTTTTGCAGTGAGCTTGGCTATTGGTGTTATTTCCAGTGTCTTTACCGCGCTTTTTGTATCACGGCTTATTTTTGACTTTGCTACGGAGTCTCTTAAAACAGAAAAAATTACTATCAGCTGGAGGAAGATAAAATGAAAAGAGTGATTCGTTTTAGTCGTTTTTTTATTCCAGCTCTTATTATTAGTGCTGTAATATTGATTAGTGGAATGTACCGTTTATTTACAGTAGGTATAAATTTTGGTATTGATTTCAAACCAGGGTTAATGCAAGACATTCGGATTGCAGAAACAGCTTTTACGTTGAAGTATACAGGAACTTCTTCTGTTTCAATTGATACAAGTGCACAAGGCTTAGATCTCATAGTCAGCGGACTTGGTTCTGAAAAAACTACGCATCATTTTGGTTATGTACAATATAAAACAGCTGGCGAATTAACAAAGGCTCTTGATGCGATTCCTGGTATTGATGCAAGTTTAAAAATTCCCGCAAATACGCCTGTGATTGACTTGTTTACTTCATCTTCAGTTTCTCGAAGCCTTTCTTCAAACCTTACTCCTGTGTATATTGCTGACACAAAACAAGTACATAGCATTGAAGATGTTCGAGCAGCTTTACAAAGCATTTCCGATATTGCAGTAAAATCGATTGGTGCAGCATCTGATAATAGCTTTCAAATCCGTATGGGTGATGATGGAAGCGATCCTGAAATGAGTAAAAAAACACAAGCGTTTATTTACTCCTTGCTTGGTGAACGCTTTGGTTCAGATAAGGTTGCAGTAATTAAAACAGATTTTGTTGCATCTCAATTTTCAAAAACCCTTGTTTTGCAATCAATTATCTTGGTTTTGGCAACCTTAGCTTTGATTTGGCTCTATGCAACAATTCGCTTTAAATGGGATTTTGCGCTCGGTGCAGTTCTTGGTATTATTCATGATGCACTCATAATGGTTACGGTTTTGGCATGGACTCAAATGGAATTTAATTCTATTACAATTGCTGCGATTTTGACTATTGTTGGCTACTCAATAAATGCAACAGTTGTTGTGCTTGATCGTATTCGAGAAAATATTCGACTCGTAAAGACAAAAAACTTTGTTGATATTATTAACCTTTCACAAACAGAAAGTTTTAGCCGAACTATTATAACAACTTTGACAACAATGCTTGCAGTTCTTGCTTTGTATATTTTTACAAGCGGTTCAATGAAAGATTTTGCTTTTGCACTTCTTGTTGGAATGGTTTCAGGTGCATATTCTTCCATTTTTATTTCTAGTGCATTTATTGCATTTACAAGAAGAAAATGGGTTGCAAGTGAAGAAGAGAAAAAAACACAGGTGAAAGAATTTACAGAAGTTCTCGTATAATTTTATATCGATACTAAAGAAAGCTGCCTTTTTACACTTTGTAAGAGGGCAGTTTTTTTTGCACTCTGTATGTTTTCTTGTATTATTTTATTGCAAATATGTTATAGTAGCCTATGAAAAAAAACAAAGTGTTTTCCCTCATCGATAAGGCTGTCTTTGATTTTTCTCTTTTAGAAGATGGCGACAGTATTTTAATCGGTGCATCGGGTGGTAAAGATTCTACCATACTTGCTGAATATTTAAGTCAAAGAAAAAAACAAAGGAGAGAAAATTTTAGCCTTGCAGCGCTTCACATAGGAACAGATATAAGTCCACCATTGAGCGAAGAAATAAAAGCCTTGTACAAGGACTGGGGTATAGCCCTACATATCCAAGAGTTTTCTGTTTTGGATCGTGTGCGTGAAGGAAAGAAAATGAACTGCTGGTGGTGTTCTACACAAAGAAGAACTGCGCTGAACAATTTTGCGCTGGAGGGAAGTTTTAACAAAATTGCCCTCGGCCACCATCTGGATGATGTTTTGGAAACCCTATTGATGAATGCGGTGAACAAGGCTGAGCTTTCTACGATGATTCCTAAACTGCCCTATGAAAAATATCCGGTAACGATAATTCGCCCGCTTTATTATGTAGATGAAAAATCTATTATACTTCGCGCAAAAAAAGAAGGCTTTGCAAGCTTTACTTGTAGCTGCGATTATCAAGCTTTTTCTGAGCGAAAAAATATGAGAGAAAAATTACGAGTTCTTACTGATGGAAGCTTTGATGCAAAGATGCGTTTATTATCTTCCCTGCAAAATATAAAAGCCGATTATCTCCCTCAAAAAACAAAAGTCTGATGAGGAGCTTCTCTTTTATATCGCAGTCTTTTTTAATGTCCGAGTCGGTTTTGAATATGTTTGAGCTTTAAGTCCTTTAAGCCCTCGCTTATAGAAACCTTATACACATGGGGATTTAACAATCGCTTATAGGAATTGTCAAAGCTATTTAGTTGCCGAATCATTGTTTCGCGACTTTCTTGGAGTTCAGCTGTATTTGTTTTTTCTGTATCTAAGAGCTTTCCGTTTTTTATTTTTTGTTTTAGTAAAAGTTCAACCTTCGCAGGCTTAAAATTAAACTGTCTATAATCAATCGATGGATGATAAAAAGACTGACTTTTTTCAGTAGAAATTGTTTCGTCAATGAGGGAAATAATATCAGCCTTTGCCATACCGTCTTGGTCGTAGATGCGCCAGACATTTTTTATGCCGGGGTTTGTTGTTTTTTCTGGATTATCTGAAAACTTCATAGCGCTGTGCATTTTTCCTTCTGTATCAAAATGAGCAGATAATTTATACACACCAGTAAAGGAAGATTCATTTCCGCCGGTAACCATATTGGTGCCAACGCCCCAGCTATCGATGGGTGCTTTTTGTAGCAGCAAGTTTTCGATAATCTCTTCCGATAGTTCGTTTGAAACAGTGATAAAGGCATCGCGAAGACCTGCCGCATCGAGGCGTTTTCGCACTTCTACTGAAAGATAATGTATGTCTCCAGAGTCGAGGCGTACGCCAAAATTATAGCCTTTTTCTTTTAGTTTTTTTCCCACAAAGATAGCGTTTTCTATGCCTGAGCCGAGTGTTTCATAGGTGTCGATGAGAAAGATAGAGTTGTTTGGAAAAAGCTCTGCGTATGTTTCAAAGGCTTCTCGTTCACTGGGAAAAGACATAACCCATGAATGTGCCATTGTGCCTTTTACGGGGATGCCGTAGCGTTTTCCCGCGAGGGTATTGCTTGTAGAAGATGCTCCACCGATATAGGCAGCCCGTGATGCACTCATAGCGCCATCAGAGCCTTGTGCGCGACGAAGCCCAAACTCCATGATGTTTCCATAGCCGCTTGAATGCCAGATACGAGCTGCTTTGGTTGCTATGAGGCTTTCAAAATTTATGCAATTTAAAACAAGTCCTTCGATTATCTGTGCTTCGATCATGTTTGCATGAACGCGAATTATTGGCTCATTTGGAAAAATAATAGAGCCTTCGTCCATTGCATAAAGGTCCCCACGGAAACGAAAATCTTTGAGGTAGTCTAAAAAAGCCGGGTCAAAAAAATCGAGGGAGGAAAGATAGGCGAGGTCTTCCTTTGAAAAGCAAAATTCGCTCAGTGTTTCCAAGAGTGGCTTGATTCCTGAAAAAACAGAAAAGCCTGCTTTAAATGCCTGTCTTCTAAAAAACATATCGAAGACAGCTGGTTGATTCATCTTATGCTTCCAAAAGCCTTGTGCCATGGTAAGTTCATAAAAGTCTGTAAAAAGTGCCGATTTTCTTATACATGATTTTTCCATGTTTTCTTCCTTTCTTTGTGAGCCTAAACGCCGATGAGGCTTAGGCTACTACCTTTATTTGATTTGTGTACGATAATTTGCGAATTAATACGTGAACCAAGATCTCCGACGTGGGAGATTAAACCTACTACTCTTTCTGAGCGAATTTCATCGATGATGCCAAGAGCGAGTTCTAAGCTTTCTGGGTCAAGGGAGCCAAATCCTTCATCGATAAAAAGTGAATCGATACTGATGCCTCCAGACCTTGATTGTACAACATCGGTGAGTGCGAGTGCAAGACTAATCGAAGCGATAAAGGTTTCACCGCCGGAAAGGGTAGAGGGAGGGCGATTTTTTCCTGTGAAGGAGTCAAAGATTTCTATTTCCAATCCCTTGTATCCTCTGCCTCCTGCATTTTCAGTTTTAAGGGAAAAGGTATACCGACCACTTGAAAGTTTTTCTAAACGTTTTGTTGCATAGATAATAATTTCTTCTAAAAACAAGCTTAAAACCCAGGCGTCGAGCGGTGTTTTCTTTTCGTTATTTCCAGAAAGCAAATTGTTAAGATGAGCTATCACCTCAGATTCTTTTTGTAAGGCCGCAAGTTTTTGGCTGTTCTCAGCGTATTGTTCTGCATATTGCCTTTCTTTCGATAGCCCTGCTTGTAATTCTTCTATCTCTTCGTCTATTTCCTTTTGTTTCGCAGTATTGCTTTCTATTTCAATAAGGGTTTTGTCTAGAAGTTCTCTAAGCAAGGAGAGAGACTTTGTTTCAAATAGTGCTATTTCATCTAGCTCGGATATAAAAAGTGCTGATTTTTCTAGTGCTTTTTTTGCTTCATCAATTTGTCCGGCAAGTGTATTGCGTTTTTTTTCTAAGGATGTGCATTCGTCTTTATAGCTAGCTACTTCAGCTGTTTGAGAGTCAAAGTCTTTTTTCAGAAGCTGCATGCTTTGTGTTGAAAGGTATTGTAGTCTAAGTCCTTGTTTGGAAGCTTCTTCGTTTTTTTTGATTGCATACTTTTGGTAGATTTCTTTTAGAAGTTCTTTGTACTGTTCTTCCATCTGGAGGACATGGCTTTCTGCGGTTTTGATACTCTGTGTCAAAAGTGCCGCATCCATTTTAAGCGCATCTCTTTCGCTTTCTGCTTGTATTATAGTATCTTTGCAGGTGTTTATTTCCTTACTGAGTCGCTCCTTTTCTTTTTCATCATTTTTTTTCTTTTCTATTTTTATACTGAGCCCTTGTATTTCTTCTTCTATTGTTGTTTGTTTTTTTATTGCATCAGCTAAATCTTCTTTATTTTCTATACGAGATAGATTTTCTTTTGCAAGTGATAGCTCAGTAGTATTTGCTGTTTGAATCCTTTCTTTTTCTCTCAGGTTTTTTTCTGCCACAGCTATAAGATTTTTTTGACTTTGTATTTTTTCTTCAAGAGATAAAAGGCTGTCCACAGGTTTTGCTTTTTGTGGATGCTCTTTTGAGCCACATACGGGACAAGCGTTTCCACTTTCCAATTTTTCTGCAAGTAGAGAAGCTTGAAAGGCTTCTTTGTTTTTTTCATCCTCTGCGATAAAATCAGACAAAATATTTTTTGCATTTTCGGTATCATTGGATAAGATTTCTATTTCCTTATTTATATCTTGTGTTTTTTTTTCGAGTTTTTCGATTGTTGTTTCTAGTTCTATTCTTTTTTTTATCTCGGCTATCTTTTCATTCTCTTTGTGTAGTTCTTTTTCCTTTTTATTTTTTTCTTCAAGAAGGTCTACGAGTTTTTCTTTGTCTTGACTTAGGTCTTCAAGTTTTTTTTCATAGCCTCTGAGATTTTTCTCTAGCTCTGAGATTTTATGTGTATTGATACTTTGTTTGTTTTCAAGTTTGGATTTTTTATCAAACCCTTCTTCACATTCCTTAATATATTTTTCTGTCTTAATAAATTCTTTTAAAGCGGCATCCATTGCTATGAGTTTTTTTTCAATTAGTTCAATATTTGCCTTTTCTTTTTGAAGTCTTTCAAAGGAAATCTTTGTCTTCTGTTCTTCTTCCAGATAAGACTCATAATTTTCTTTTCTGTTTATGACTTGCTCGAGGTGTATTTTTTTTTCTGTTTTTTTAGATACTGCAGAATTGAGCTTTACTCTTTCTTCCTTTAGTTCTGTAATTTTTGTATTGAAGATTTCTTGTTTTTTATCCGTCTCTTCTGGTGAAAATACTTTTCGCAATTCTAAAAGATTTGTTTCGAGATTTGCACTCTGAGCGCTAAAGTTTTTTGTTTTTTCTCCCACTGTGGATATAAAGTTTTTATAGATTTCTACAGGAAAAAGCGTGCTTAAAGACTCCCGTCTTTGTTGTGAGTTTTGCTTGAGAAACTGGGCAAATTCTCCCTGCGGAAGTAAAATGATGGTACTGAATTCTGTTGCAGTTAAACCGAGGATAGATTCTATTTTTTTATTTCCTTCACTCAGATTATCAGTTAGAATTTTCCATTCGCTAGTATTTCCATCGTTTTGAAACAAGCTATCTTCTTCGAAACGGGCATCTTGTTTTGTATCATTCGATTCTTTTATTTCAAGGACGAGAGAAGATGGCTTTTCTGCAATAGTTTTATTTTTTGTTTCATAGAGGTAGGGGAGCGTCCTTTTTACTCGAAAGCTATCTTCTTTTACTTGAAAGCAGAGTTCTATAAAGGCATCTTCTCCTGCTTTTGCAAAATCGCTTTTGCATTTTCGTATATCTTGTTTTTCTCTTGTGCCAGGAAGTTTTCCGTAGAGGGCATAGCATACTGCATCGAAGATAGTTGTTTTCCCTGAGCCAGTGTTTCCGTAAATCAAGAAAATATCTTCAAGGAGGCTAAAGTCGATTTCATTTTCTCCAACAAAGGGACCAAAGTTTTTGAGTTTGAGTTTTTCTATCTTCATTGGATTTCCTTTTCTTGTTTTTCTTTTTCTATGCTCATAGCCAAAGACAAAAGTTTTTCAACTTCATTTTTATCAAGGCTTGTATCTACATCTTTTATAAAAAGATTTAAAATATCTGCAAAGGAATTCTTTTTCTCTAAGACTTCTTTTCGTTCTGTTAAAAGCGATGAACCTTCTTGTTTAGAAAGTGCGTAACTTTGGTTTATAGAAAGTAGATAGGGAAATTTTGATCGCAATAATTGCATGGGGTTTTCTATAAGATTTGCATCCTTCAGTTTTATCTCAAGATATTCTTCTCGATGGGCGTCAAATCTGTCTTTGCTAAAAAAGTCTGAAAAGCTTCCTTCAAGCTGTGTCATTTTTCGCAAAGGTTCTATGGGAATTTTTTTTATCGATGCTATTTTATTTTTTTCTGTATCGATGCTGACGGACAAAAAAGATTTATCTCCTTCCCCAAAGGAGTAGGCGATGGGGGCTCCAGAATAATACACGGAAGCAGAATCGTTTTCAAAAACTTTTTGGCTTTTGTGTAAGTGTCCGAGGGCGGTATAGGTGAAGGGAGAAAAAAGATTTGCATTTACATACTCGGCTGTTCCCACTATTGTGCGCTCTGAATCGCTTTCACTTCCGCCGAGGGTAAAAAGATGGGCGCTCAAAAGGCTTGGTAAAGAGTTTTTTTCTAAGCCTTCTTTTATTTCAAGTGCTTCTTTTTCTGCTTGGATTTTTTCGATAACAAAGGAAAGCATTTCCTCTTGGCTGCGCCGTTTTTCAGAGCCTTCTTGTCCATGTAAAAAACCTGCTGTTAAAAAGGGAATTTGAAAGACAGCGAGCCTTTCTTCTCCTTTTTTTAAGAGAGTCGCTTTTAGGGAATCGCTAAACTTTGTTGCGATGTGGATATTTTGATTTTTTAAAAGTTCAGAGGCATAAGAAAGGCGAGCTGCGGAGTCGTGGTTTCCGGGATGAAGAAAAAGAGCAAGTTCTGGGTTTTCTTTTTTTACTTCGGTTAAAAAGCTATCAAAAAGACTGATTGCTTCGGGATTGGGGATGGAGCGGTCGTAAATATCGCCAGAAATGACGAGGGCGGAATAGGGATCCTTTGCTGTATTGGCTTTTTTTAGAATGTCTTTTAGAAGGGCTAAGACTTTTTTTTGGTCTTCTATGAGAGAATGTTCGTATATAACTTTTCCAAGATGGAGGTCTGCGGTATGCAAAATATGTATCATAGAAAAAGTATAGCATTTTAAGCATTGAAACTCAAACGAAAAAAGAGTATTATTTACGCTATGAAAGGTATAGAATTAGAAAAGGCATATAATCCAAAAGACTTTGAAGATAGAATTTACGCAGACTGGGAAAAAAAAGGCTATTTTAAGCCAAAAACTGATACAGACTCAGCCTTGTATTCTGCAAATAAAGCATCAGAGAGCCTATCCGCTCCTGCAAATGCAGAAAGTTTCACTGTTGTTATTCCTCCTCCGAATGTAACCGGGGTGCTTCATATGGGGCATGGTTTAAATAACGCATTGCAAGATATTATTATTCGCTATCATCGAATGACAGGGAAAAATACCCTCTGGCTTCCGGGAACAGATCATGCTGGCATTGCAACCCAAAATGTAGTAGAGCGTCGCCTAAAAAAAGAGGGACTTTCTCGCCATGACCTTGGTCGTGAAGCCTTTGTAAAAAAAACATGGGAAGTGAAAGAAGAGCACCATGAAATTATTACAAAGCAGCTTAAAAAAATAGGAGCCTCTGTCGATTGGAGTCGCGAGCGATTTACCATGGACGAGGGCTTATCTCGTGCTGTTCGCGAAGTGTTTGTAAGCCTTTTTGAAAGAGGCTTGATATACAAGGGAAATTATCTGGTAAACTGGTGTACCTCTTGTGGAACCGCCCTCGCTGACGACGAAGTTGAACATACAGACAAACAAGGGATGATGTATCACCTCTATTATGAAATTGAAGGTGCTTCTCTTCCTGCTGTAAAACTCGAAGACGGAACTGAATTTCCTGGTGGCAATAAAATTGAAATCGCGACAACGCGACCAGAAACCCTCCTTGGCGATACCGCCGTTGCGGTGCATCCCGATGACCCACGCTATACCGCTCTCATTGGTAAAAAAGTGCTATTGCCCTTAACTGGGCGAAGTATTCCCGTTGTTGCCGACAGCTATGTCGACCCTTCTTTTGGAACAGGTGTGGTTAAAATAACGCCAGCTCACGACCCAAATGACTGGGAACTTGGTCAACGACATAATCTAGAAATTATAAATATTCTCAATCCCGACGGCAGCTTAAACGACGCCGTCCCTAAAATCTATCAAGGACTTTCCTCAAAAGAGGCAAGAAAAAAAGTTTTAGAAGATTTAGTGGAACTGGGTTTATATAAGGAAGAAAAATCAATATCTCACGCCGTCGGGCATTGTTATCGATGCGACACCGTTGTCGAGCCCTATCTGAGCGATCAGTGGTTTGTCAAAATGAAGCCCCTTGCCGATAAGGCTTTGAAGGCTTGGAAGGACGGCGACATTGTGTTTTATCCAAAAAAATGGGAGAACACTTATTCGCATTGGATGGAAAACATTCGCGATTGGTGCATAAGCCGTCAATTATGGTGGGGGCATCGCATTCCCGTTTGGTATTGTGATAACTGTGGTGAAATGATGGTTAGCCGTGTTGACCTAAGCGAATGTACAAAGTGCAAAAGCAAAGAGATTCATCAAGATGCAGACGTTCTTGACACTTGGTTTTCTAGCTGGCTCTGGCCTTTTTCAACCCTCGGTTGGCCAGAAAATGGGAAAAACCTCGAAGACCTTGGCTCTGATTTTAAAACCTTTTATCCGACAACAGCCCTCGTTACCGCCTATGATATTATCTTTTTTTGGGTAAGTCGTATGATAATGGCAGGGCTTGAATTTACCGGAAAGGTGCCTTTTAAAGATATTTATATTCATGGACTCGTACGCGATAAACAAGGGCGCAAGATGAGTAAGTCCCTCGGTAACGGGCTTGATCCCCTAGAAATTACCGAAGAGTTTGGCTCCGATGCTATGAAGTTTACTCTTGGCTTTATGTGCGCTCAGGGACAAGATATTTTAATCGATAAAGAATCTTTTAAGTTGGGAAGTCGCTTTGCAAATAAAATATGGAATGCGAGTCGCTACTTGCTCGGTAATCTAGAAGAGAGAAATCTCGTTCCTATCCAAGATTCCGATTTAACAGACCTCGATAAATGGATATATGCTCGTCTCAATGAGGCGGTAAAAGCGCTTCGTAGTGCCCTTGAAACATATCGCTATAATGATGGGGCACAAGCTTTGTACGAATTTTTTTGGACAGAGTTTTGCGACTGGTATATTGAAGCAACAAAACTTTCGTTTAGAAATGGCACAGATGGCGAGAAGGATAGGGCAACCTCGGTTTTGATGAATCTCCTTGAAGAAAGCCTTCGACTCTTGCATCCCTATCTACCCTTTGTTACAGAAGAAATTTATGCAAAACTTCCCTTAGAGGAAATTGCCGAAAATAGAGCAAAGGCAGCTTCACTTAATTCTTGTAGCAATGGCAATGCGTCGAAAATCTCATCGCCAAGCGAATACACAGGCATGCTCATTGCAGCTCCCTATCCCCTTGTAAGAGCGGCGCGAGAAAATGAAGCTGTAGAAAAAGCATTTAGACAGATGCAGGAGATAATTCGCTCTATTCGTGCCCTGCGAGCTGAATGCGGTTTAGGCCCTGAGTTAAAACTACATGTTTCTCTACGAGCTTCGTCTGACGAAGACAAAAAGAATATGAGTGAAAAAACAGAGCTAATACTTCTCTTGGCAGGTCTTGGACAGCTCAATTTTTGTGACGAAAAACCCGAACAAACAATCGGCATGGTTGGAAAAGGATTTGAAGTCTTTATGCATATAAGCGAGAGTATTGATTTAAGTCAATTAAAGATGCGCTTTGAAAAAGAAGCCCTTAAAGAAGAAGCTTTTATCAATAAGGTTGCGGCAAAGCTCAAAGGGAATTTTGCAAAGAACGCACCAGAAGAAATCGTACGTAACGAAAAAGAGAAGATGGAAGCGTCGAGTACACGGCTTAAAACCTTACGATCCTACATAGAGGCATTATAATGGCAATGCAAATAGATAAACCAAATATGGATCAAGAGCGAATGATGCAGTTGCGAAGTATTGCTATGGCGCCCTATATGCAGCTTGCAACAAGCCTTATTGGACAAACCCGGCATGCTGGCGGCAATATGTTTCGCCATCAAATAGACACCCTTGGCATCCTCATCGACTACGGCTATATTGACTCTGTTTTGCTCAAGGCTTCTGTTATCCATGACTTACTTGAAGATATTCCTGACTTTGATAGAAACAAGATTTTGGAAATAGACGATGAAGCAGAGGACGTTATTAGACTCGTACTCGAAGTAACAAAAAAAGAGGGACAGTCAAAGAGCGATTATCTTAAAGGGATTATCGAACATGGGAGCCATAAGGCAAAGGTGCTTAAATGTGCTGATCGTATAAGCAATATGATAAGCCTTGGCTTTGTTACAAAACCAGATTTTATAGAACGCTATTGTGATGAAACAGAATTTTTTATTTTACCTATAGCGATAGAGGTTGACTATACGATGTATCAAGAGTTGATATCGCTTATTATTACACGAAAAAAATACCTAGAAGATTCAGGCTACCTCGATAGAACAAAACAAGGCTCATAAGCCTTTCTTTGTGTTTCTTCTCAAGTCTTGACATTCTATAGCTATTTGTAATACTATAGAAATGCTTGAAAGATACTATGTTTTTCATGCTACCTATGTTTTCCTTATTGATATAGAGGAAAACCGAGTATTTAAGGAAGGTATGAAAAACTTTGTTTTTCTGCCTTTATATAGATAAAATTTTATTGATAGGAGATCCATACGATGATTAAAGTTGGTATCAACGGATTTGGACGAATTGGGCGCATGGTATTCCGTGCAGCTGTAGAACACTTTGGAAAAGATATCCAAGTTGTAGGTATTAATGACCTTTTAGACCCTGCATATTTAGCCTATATGCTTAAATATGACTCAGTGCATGGTCGATTTAAAGGTGATGTAAGTGTAGAAGGCAACTACATGGTTGTAAACGGCAATAAGATCCGTCTTACTGCAGAAAGAGACCCAGCTGCTCTTAACTGGAGCGAAGTTGGAGCTGAAGTTATTGTAGAATCAACAGGTTTTTTCCTCACAGATGATACAGCACGAAAGCACATCGAAGCAGGTGCAAAAAAAGTAATTCTCTCAGCACCTTCAAAAGATGACACACCAATGTTTGTATACGGTGTAAACCACAAAGAATACAATGGACAAGATATTATTTCAAATGCATCTTGCACCACAAACTGTTTAGCACCTCTTGCAAAAGTCTTACACGATGCTTTTGGTATTAAACGTGGTCTTATGACAACTGTTCACGCTGCAACAGCAACACAAAAAACAGTTGACGGACCTTCATTAAAAGACTGGAGAGGTGGACGAGGTATTCTCGAAAACATTATTCCATCATCAACAGGTGCTGCAAAGGCTGTTGGTAAGGTGCTTCCTTCACTTAACGGAAAACTTACCGGTATGTCAATGCGTGTTCCAACCTCTGACGTTTCTGTTGTTGACCTAACAGTAGAACTCGAAAAAGGTGCAAGCTATGATGAAATTTGTGCAGCTATGAAAAAAGCATCTGAAGGCGAACTTAAAGGCATTCTTGGTTATACTGAAGACGCTGTTGTTTCAACTGACTTTGTTGGTGAAACACAAACATCAGTCTTTGATGCAAAAGCAGGTATTGCTTTAGACCCAACCTTCGTAAAAGTTGTATCATGGTACGACAACGAAATGGGATATTCAAACAAAGTATGTGAGATGATTCGCGTTATCGCAAAATAAATTCTAAACAGAAACTGTTTGTAAACACCGTCATTTTGGCGGTGTTTTTTTTATGTTGATTGTTTTTGTTTCCCCTATAAGTTCACCGGAAAAGAACTTGACCCTGAAACAGGCTTGTACTACTATGGTGCTCGGTACTTAGACTCTGCCATCATCGCTGCCTTTCCTATCTTGTTAACTTACTTGCGCTCTTTTCTAAAGTCTTTTTTTTTGCTAGATTTAATCTATGATAGAAAGCTTTATTACTGTGGTGCAACAAGTTATTATCCTCTTTGTTTTAATCGGCATTGGCTTTGGGCTGACGAAAAAAAAGCTTTTTAGTGAAAAAACCATAGCTGAACTTACTACATTTATTCTCTATCTTGTTACTCCCTGTGTTATAATCGAGTCTTTTAATCGCCCCTTTGATGCGGACATGCTCAATGCTCTTCTGCTTTCTTTTCTTGCGGCTATTGTCGTGCATGTTCTAAGTATCTTCATTGCCTTTCTTTTTATTCGAGATAGGGATAAAAATACGCAAACAATTTTCCGCTTTGGGGTGGTTTTTTCAAACTGCGCTTTTATGGCGCTTCCCTTGCAACAAGCGCTCCTCGGCTCCGAGGCGGTTTTTTACGGCTCATCCTTTATCGCTGTTTTTAATCTTTTTGTATGGACCCACGGCTACGGCATAATGAAAATTGACCCTGAAAACAAAGGGCAGAAAAAAAGTGGGCAAATGATTTTTAGCCAGCTAATAAAAACGCTTTTAAATCCTGGTATTGCATCGGTTTTTCTAGGGCTCTTTCTTTTTTTAACATCGACAAAGCTTCCTTTTTTTATCCAAAAACCCATTCAGTATTTAGCAGCTTTAAACACTCCGCTTCCTATGATCGTAATCGGTTTTTATGTTGCAAGTGTCAAAGATTTTTCTATACTGAAAGATAAAAAAATGTTTCTTGCAAGTTTTTTACGCCTCATTTTTATTCCGCTTTTGAGCCTTGTCTTATTTTATGCTGCGGGAATTCGAGGCCTTTTGCTTAGCTCTCTTATTATTTCTGCAAGCACACCAGTTGGCGCCACCCTGGTTATGTTTTCGATAAAATTCAATAAAGACGCAAAAAAAGCAGGAGCCTTTGTCGCCTTTACAACCTTAGTTTCTGTACTAACGATGCCAATTATTATTGCACTTGTTGCTTGATGCGTGCTTTCAATTTCGCCATGCTTAATGATCCATGATCCTTGATTTTGAATATTTACGTTGACCTTGTGCATCGAATAGTCGATGTTCGCCAGAGAGAAGACCTTTTCCACCTTGTTTTTTTTCTAAAATAGCTTTATTATTTTCCATATGAAACAAACAGATTATCGACTAGCTGCTATTATGTATACTGATATAGTTGGCTTTTCTAAGATGATGGGTGAAAATGAGGCTGAAACTCTCAATGTGCTTAGAATACATAATCGCATTTTAGATGAGGCGGTGGAGGCTTGTCATGGGACGGTTATAAAGACGATTGGCGATGCCTACATGGTCGATTTTCGAAATACTGTTGAAGCTTTACAATGTGCTATAGAGGTGCAAGAAAAAATCTATGAGTACAATAAGCAAACGGGGTCCTATATACTGCTTATTCGCATAGGGCTTCACCTTGGCGATATCTATTTTTATGAAAAAGATGCCTTTGGCGATGGTATTAATATTGCTGCTCGGCTTCAATCTTTTGCAAAACCTGGTTGTATTTGTTTTTCTCAAGATGTATTTAATCAAGTTTTAAATAAGGTCGATTTTCATGCCGAAAAACTTGGTCGCGTTTCTCTAAAAAATATAAATAAAGAGATACATGCCTACGAAATAGAAACAAAAAATACAGAATTTGATACTGAAAAAACAAGTCGCAATAGAAAAATCCTTGTAGACCCTGTTAAAAGTGATGAAAACACTGATTTTTTCCACAATACAGAGGAAAAATCAGTAGCTACAGAAAAATCTCAAGAAGATACAAGCAAGGCAGATTTTTTTATTCACAAAACGCAAGATACAAAATCAGATGTAAATCAATCGAGCGCTTTTGAGTCTCAAAATACATCAGAGGGGAATGAAAAGGCTTCGGCACATAACATAGAAAATGTTGGGGCTGCATTTGAAACAATTGCTTTGGCAGCAGGGAAAAAAATATCCGATTTTTTTGAAAAGCTCGATGCAATTAAAAGAGGACGCTCAACACGCAAGAAGTTTATTAAGAAAAAAATATCCGATTTTTTTGAAAAGCTCGATGAGCATCAAAAAAAATCTAAAAAAAATAAGGCGCGTTGTGATGGTGACTGTGAGGATCCTGCATGGGCAGAAGAGCTAGAAGCGGAATTGCAGGATGAGGATGCTGCGCTTTATTATAAAAAGGTGCTAAAAAAACTTAAAAAGGAAAATACGCAATGGGATTTTGCGCGTGTGCAAAAAAGAGCAAGAGCGCGTTTTACCCGAGTTGTTTCTGGCTTTGTTGGACACCTTATAACCTTTATTTTTATAAATGCCCTCTTGTGGGCTATAAATTTCGCTGTTTTTGAAAAAAAGGATGATATAAAAGGAAAGATAGAAACTGAGTTGCAAATTGCTGAGGATTCACTTACTGAAAACGAAAAGGCGGGTATAGAAAATATTGTAAATAAGCTTTATGAAATGCTCTCTGAAGGTTTTTTTCCCTGGGCGGCTATTGTTAGCTTTGCTTGGGGGATAGGTCTTGTTTCAAACTTTGTAGAAATCTTTACAGAGTATAAAAAATCGAAGGAATTGCAAAATATTCTGCCGCTCAATGAAGAAGAGTTTTCTCTGTATCTACGAATTGCAAAGCATCGTTCAGATTATATTCAGCATCTTTGTTCAACGATTACTATACCTCTGTTCCTTCGTTTTTTGCATGTTCTTTTTTCTTTTTCCTTCCCCTGGCATTTAATTGTAACAGCGGTATTGGTTTTTGGCTTAATTATGAACAGTATTAACTATATTCCGAAACGGGCAAAATATGTTGATCGATTATGTGAGCTAAAAAATTGCGACAACTGGAGATCTTTATTTGAATGAGTGATGCAATACAAAGTCCAAACACAAAGGACCTTTTAAAAATTCGCGGTGCACGTGAACACAATCTTAAAAACATTGACCTCGATATACCTCGAAACAAGCTCGTCGTTATATCGGGGCTTTCAGGTTCGGGAAAAAGCTCCCTTGCCTTTGACACTATTTTTGCAGAGGGGCAACGTCGCTATGTCGAAAGTCTTTCTGCCTATGCACGTCAATTTCTCGGACGTATGGATAAGCCCGATTTGGACCTCATCGAGGGGCTCTCTCCTGCAATCTCAATCGAGCAAAAAACAACGCATAGAAACCCGCGTTCTACGGTGGGTACGGTTACAGAAATTTATGACTATTATCGATTGCTTTTTGCCCGCATAGGAAAGGCACATTGCCCAAACTGTGGAAAGGAAATAAAAGAGCAAACAGTTGACCAAATTATCGATACGGTTATGCAATGGCCAGAAGGGGAGCGGATCCAAATTCTTTCCCCGGTGATTCGTGGTAAAAAGGGTGAGCATGCAAAGGTTTTAGAAGATGCTATAAAAGATTCTTTTTTGCGTGCGAGAATAGACGGTATCATCGTTGAGCTCGACCAAACAATAAAACTCGAAAAGCAAAAAAAACACAGCATAGAGCTTGTTATCGACCGTATTTTGCTTTCAAAGGAAGTGCGAAAGCGTCTTGCAGATTCTATAGAAACAGCCTTGGCTATTTCTTCGGGTTTGTTGATTGTCTTACGGGAAAATGAGGAGGTGTTTTTTTCACAAAAAAATGCCTGCCCTGATTGTGCTATTTCTATGCCCGAATTACAGCCACGGCTTTTTTCTTTTAACAATCCCTTTGGAGCCTGTCCTGAATGTACCGGTTTGGGAGAAAAAATGGAATACGACTTTTCTCTCATTGTCCCCGATACTTCAAAGTCTTTCAATGAGCATGCTTTTTTACCCTACAATCCTGATTCTGCATGGAATCATTGCCGTTTTGAAGCGATTGCAAAATCGCAAGGTTTTAGCCTCGACACGCCTGTATCAAAGCTGAGTAAAAAACAGCTTGATGCCATTATGAATGGGACTAAGGAAGCTATACAGTATAAATACACTCGGGCGGACGGCTCCGGACAATCGACCTACAATCAACCCTGGGATGGAATGTACAGCGACTTAAAGCGTCGGTATAACGAAACCTACTCTGAGGCACAAAGGCTTAACCTTGAAAAATATATGGCACATCGTGTTTGCGAAAGCTGTAAGGGAATGCGCTTAAACAAAGAAGCCTTAGCGGTTCGGGTAAACAATAAAAACATCTACGAGCTTTCTACTCTTTCTGTTTCAGACTCTATTGTTTTTTTTGATGCAATTAAACTCAGTGAAACAGAGGCACAAATTGCCAGTCAAATAGAAAAAGAAATAAAAAACCGACTTTCCTTTTTAAAAAATGTTGGCTTAGATTATTTAACATTGGAACGTCAAGCGGGAACCTTGTCGGGTGGGGAGGCGCAGAGAATTCGCCTTGCAACGCAGATTGGTTCGAGCTTGGTTGGCGTTTTGTATATTTTAGATGAGCCATCTATTGGCTTGCATCAAAGAGATAATCAGCGGCTTATCGACACGCTTTTATATTTGCGCGATTTGGGCAATACGCTCATTGTTGTTGAACATGATGAGCAAACGCTTCGCACCGCTGACTGGCTTGTTGACCTCGGTCCTGGGGCAGGCGTACATGGCGGACATGTTGTTGCGAGCGCCCCACCAAAAATCGTTGCGAGCGTGAAGGAAAGTCTTACCGGGCAGTACTTGGCAGGGAAACTAACGATGGAAGTGCCAAAGAAGCGGCGCACAGGAAATGGGCATGCGGTTGAAATTCGGGGCGCGAGCGAGCACAACTTAAAAAACATCTCTGTTTCTATTCCTCTTGGAACCTTTACCTGCGTTACGGGAGTTTCTGGCTCGGGAAAATCGACCCTTATCAGCGATGTTTTTTATCCAGCGGTTTCCAATGCGCTTATGCGATCTACAAAATCTGTTGGCGCGCATAAAAAAATTTCAGGGCTTGAACATATCGATAAGGTTATCAATATTGACCAGGGTCCTATCGGGCGCACTCCTCGATCAAATCCAGCAACCTATGTCGGTGTCTTTAACGGCATTCGCGACTTGTATGCGAGTTTGCCCGAGGCTAAGATGCGTGGCTATAAGCCGGGGCGCTTTAGCTTCAATGTAAAAGGTGGGCGCTGTGAAAACTGTCAAGGTGCAGGTACAATTACAATCGAAATGAATTTTTTATCTGACGTATATATTAATTGTGAAGTATGTCAAGGAAAGCGTTTTAATCAAGAAACCTTAGAAGTGCGCTATAAGGGAAAAAACATCTATGATGTTTTAAATATGACGATAGAAGAGGCAACAGATTTTTTTATCCATATTCCTCATATTGCACGTAAGATGGATACGCTTATGTCTGTCGGTTTGGGTTATATAAAACTGGGGCAATCAGCTTTAACGCTTTCGGGTGGAGAGGCGCAGAGGGTAAAACTTGCAAACGAGCTTTCAAAACGTTCGACTGGAAAGACGCTCTATATTTTAGATGAGCCAACAACTGGTTTACATTTTGCAGATGTGAAGCAACTCATGGAGGTTATTCAACGGCTTGTAGATACCGGCAATACTGTTGTTATGATCGAGCACAACCTCGATGTTATTTTACAGGCTGACCATATTATAGATTTGGGTCCTGAAGGTGGTTTTCGGGGCGGAGAAGTAATCACTGTCGGAACGCCAGAAGCTGTTGCCGCCTGTGAAAAATCGCATACGGGATTTTTTATAAAAGAGCATCTTAAAGCACTCAATCGGATTGGGAACTAATGAAAAAAAGCCTTTTTTTTATTGTCTGTACTCTTAGTTTTATTTTTTTTGCTTTTTCTCAAGAGGATACAAAACAAAAGACGAGTACTGTTACGATAGAAAAGGCAGAAAAAACCGAGTACTTGAAGGACGAAAAAACAGGTGAAGAAACCATTGTCTTTAAGGGCAATGTTTTATTATCTGTTGAAAGTGGAACAGATAAAACAAAAATTTCTGCATCCCTCGTGCGTTTTAATCGCAAACAAAACATGCTGTATGCAGAAGGAGCGGTTGTTTTGGAAAAAACGACTGCTTCCCAGCCCGCAGAGCGTATCGATGCCGATGCAATTTTATTTAATATTGATTCTCTAGAAGGAGTTTTTGACGATGTACGTGTTGCGCAAGAAAAACTCTCTGCCTTGCAATTGCCTGAAGGTTCAAAACTCATTGTCTATGCAGATTTGCTTGCAAAGGATAAGGCTTCGACTATTGCCTTTGATAAAGGAAAACTTACCTTTTGTAGTGATGAAGAAGAGCCACATTGGCAATTAAAGGCGTCGAAAATTTGGCTTTTACCGGGAAATGAATTTGCTTTTTTCAATGCTCTTTTGTATGTGGGAAATGTGCCGCTCTTTTATTTTCCATTTTTTTATTATCCAAAGGATGAACTTATCTTCAATCCTGTTTTTGGTTATTCTGAGCGAGAAGGTTATTTTTTACAAACAACAACGTATTTTGTTGGTAGGAAAAACCTAGAAGTAAAAAAACAGGCTGATAAGACAGATAAAACGCAAAGTACTGAAACAATAGAAGAATTATTTAACTTTTTAAAACCGACAACTTTAAAGGAACAGGAAAGAAGAGGATTGTTTTTACACAACCTTGAAACGGATGCAAAGGATGTTTCGAGTGATTATCTGAAATTTATGGCTGATTATTATTCGGACCTCGGTGCATATATCGGAATAAAAGGCTATTTTTCTCCAAACCAGCTTGTCAAAAAAGTTGACTTTGGTTTTGGCTTGGGCTTTTCACGGAGCTTTTTTCCCAACAGTCCTGTGCCGACTATCAATCCTACAACAGGAGAAAGAGTTTGGGACCAGAGTTTTTTATTTGCTAACAGTCTTCCTTTTCGATTTTACGAAGAGTTTTCTCTTTCCCTTTCAAAGCCTTCTTTTTCATTTTCTCTCTCTCTTCCCTTTTATTCTGACCCTTATTTTAATGCAGATTTTCATAATCGAAGTGAAGATATGGATTGGATAAATTATTTTTTGAACAATGCATTGATGACTGCACCAAGCTTACAAACGAGCCAGGTTGCACTTTCAAGTTTTAATTGGAACCTTAATCTCAGCTACAGCCCGAAGATAGATTTTATTAAGCCCTATATAAATACACTTTCCCTATCAAACCTCACTTCTTCAGTCGATTTTATTACCAAGCAAAATGCAGAAAAAACAGATTCAAAGTTTATCCACGATATAAATCGTCAGTTTTATATTCCTTCACAAATAAAACCGGTAGATGCAAATATGAAGCTATCTGGAACTTTGTTTTCTTATCCTTTTGCACAAAAAATAAAAAACACAAAGCAGGATATAGAAGATATTTTTCTCTTTGCTCCAAAAGCTGAGGATTTTTCCGAAGAAAAAAAACAAGAGGCAGATAAAAATGAGATAGAAATAGAAAATAAAGAGAGCCTTTCTGAAGACTACAAAAATCAAGAGATAATGAATCAAGTTGTTAGCGAAGATTTGGATGAGGTAGCAAAAGAACTGACTGCCGTAAAATTAAACCCTACGAAGCTGACAAAATCGGCCTTTACTCTTTTTTCATATTCTTTAAGCTATGACCTTTCAAGTTCTTTGAAAACACTGGTGCTTTTAAATAGCTCTGAAATAAATACCCCTGAAGATATGACAGCATCTTTTTCAAATCTTCAATCAACTTATTTTCAACTTCGCAGCCCACTTAATCTAAGGAGTAAGGCGACCTTTATAAATGCAATTTTTCAAATGAATAATACCTTTTCTTTTATCCCACAAATACAAGACCATCCCTTTATCTCAGAAGAATATTATACGAATCAAGTCGATATTGATAAAATAAAACTGAACGACCTTGCTGAAAACAAATTTGACATAACAAATAAAAATAGTTTGAGTGTAAATCCCTTCCTTTCTCATGCTGTCTTTAAGAACACTTCGCTTACTTGGAATTTAGATATTCGCTTATTAAAAAAAGAATTTACTGGTACCCTAGAGGAGCCTCTTTGGTCATATATCTATCCTGAGTGGGATAAGGAAAGTATACGGGTGCATAATCTTGCCTTTTTATTATCCTTAGATGAAGGCATATTTGCACAGAAACTCTCCTTTTCACTTTCCCTTCCTCCTACAACCGAAAGTTATGGGACAAAACTCAGCCTTGTTTTTCCCTTGCTTACAACAAGCTTTGAAACAAGTATAAAAAAAGATTTGAAAACTGAAGAATATCGATTTGATCCTTTTTTTCAAACGGCACAATTAAAAGTATTCAATAATTCTGTAATACTCGATCAAAACTATAAATATGATATTGAAGAAAAGCGTTCTACTTCTTTTTATACAGGCCTTTCCTATGCAAGTTTTTCCATGAGATATTCAATGCTTTACACGAATTTGTACAAATTAACCGAGAATGGCTGGCTTTCAACCGATGAAAAAGATTTTATTCCCTTTGATTTACGTTTTTCTTTTTCAAAGACAAATCTTTCATGGTCTTTTTGGAAAAATAGAATTAGTATAAATCCAGGGCTTTCAACAAGTTTTACTATGGATTTAGTGCGACCAACAAACTCCTATTTTAACTTTTCTCCCTCTTTAAGTTTTTCAATTTATAATTTTTTAAAAATTACCTTTTCATCAGAATCGACAAATAATCTTGTATTTCGCTACTTTCAAAACTTCTATGGCTATGATTTTAAAGTGCCAGGAGAAACAAATATTTTTATAGATTTGCTTAAATCTTTTGATTTTATAAACGAGCAAAATCGTAGAGAATCTGCTTTCAAATTGCAAAAACTTTCTCTCAAGATAGAACACGATTTACATGACTGGACTTTGAAGTCAGAGTTTAGCTTTTCACCACGTCTCATTACAAAAACAAGTCCCTATTATTATGATTTTTCTCCTTATTTTTCCTTATCGGTTGTATGGAATCCTTTAAAGAGCTTAAAAACAGAAATTGTCGATGAATACGGAACATTCCAGTTAAACCCTTGACGAAATGACAATAGAGAAGGTACAATTATCCTCACGAATGAATAAAAAAACGATTCACAACAATATTACTTTGGAAGAAAATTCCTCCTTCTCTCATTTTTGGAAAACTTTTCGGCAGCACGCAAAGCAAAATACCACTTCTTTTATGATTATAGCCCTTAGTTTTCTTGCTGTTCTTGCTGTTGCTTTTTTTGATGTTGCAAGCAAAGAAACGATTGTTAGTTTTCAGCTACAAGAATTCGAACTCGGACAAATTTCAGATAGAACGATTATTTCATCTAAAAACATTGCCCCCACAGTTGAACACCCAATCACTGTAGAAAAAAATGAAAAAATTATAAAAAAAGGCTTTCCTATAACAGAGGAAGGCTATGAAAAGTTACAAAAACTTGCTGCCTCTCCTACATACATAGACTACAGGGCCTTTGCAAATGCCCTTATTTTTTATGTACTTCTTGCAGCACTTGCGATTTTTTTATTTTCAAGCAAAATTTGTGGCAAAAAAATGGATACAAAGGAGCAGGTTTTTTTAGCTGTTCTCTTTGTTTTCGTTCAACTCATAACAGTGATTGCGTCGAAAATGACTTTTTTTGACACCTCTTTTGCACTTCCCATTCTCATACCAGCTTCATTGTCGGTGATGCTTTTAACCGTACTGTTTGGGCAGCAAAATGCTATCTTCTTTGTTTTTTTGCTCGCTTTTTCTGTGCTTTTTATTACAGGCTTTGATCCCATTCCTGCATTTTTTTTGGTTGCTTCTTCCATTACCGCAATACGCATTGTACGTAGAATAGAAAAACGTATAGATATGATTTTCGCTTCTGTTTTATTGGGCATATTTAACGCTATCTTTTTACTCTGTATAAAAATAATTTTTAATAATCCACAAACTTTTAGCTTGAGCATTATCTTTGGAAATGTTTTTAACGGCTTTGTTTCAGGGATCCTCGCTTTGGGTTTGTTAACTCCTTTAGAATCTCTACTCAATACAGCCTCTGTTTTCCGTCTTATGGATTTATCCGATTTAAATAATCCAGTTATGAAAAAAATGCTCATTGTCGCCCCGGGAACCTATAATCACTCAATGATGGTTGCAAGCCTCGCTGAAAGTGCCTGTCACGAAATAGGTGCAAATGCCTTACTCGCGCGAGTTGGAGCCTATTATCATGATTTGGGTAAAATCGAACAACCTGAGTATTTTGTTGAAAATCAAATGGGAAACAATAAACACGAAGAATTAAACCCGCGACTTTCTGTTTCTGTTATTCGCAGGCATGTAAAAAAAGGCTTGGAAAAGGCAACGCAATTGCGGCTTCCAAAGGAAGTTTTGGCTATAATCGAAGAACACCACGGAAATAGCCTTATTTCATACTTTTATGCCGAGGCTAAAAAACAGGACCCACAGGTAAGCGCAGAGGAATTTTCGTATATTGGTACTCCCCCGCAGTCGAAGGAATCTGCTGTTGTCATGCTTGCCGATACAGTTGAAGCTGCCTGCCGTACACTCGATAAGCCTTCCGTTTCACGACTTGAAAAATTTATTAAACAACTGGTGATGACAAAGGTTGAATTGGGACAGCTTGATAATTCTGGGCTTACTTTTAAAGAACTTTCGAGCATACAAAGGGCCTTTGTTACTATTTTAGCAGGTTACTATCATTCACGTATTGAATATCCAAATCAAAAAGACCCAGACGAGCTAGAAACAGGGGAAGTGAAAAAGGAAGCAGGTACAAAAAATTATGATAAAAAAAATACCAAACATAAAACACAGAATGCTAATTCTGTTCTTATAAAAAAATCAAAAAAAGATGTTAAGGAAAAATGAAAAAAAGAATTATAGTAGATGTAGAAGAGTCTTTTCCTTGCCCAGTTTGGCTTGATAAAATAAGCCCCTTCGTTTCGGCCGTTTTAGATGACTTAGACTTAGAAGATTGGGAATTGTCCATCCTTTTTTGTTCAAATGACTTTATTACAAAGCTGAATAAGGAATACCGAGGGAAAGATGGACCGACTGATATTCTCTCCTTTGAACAGGGCGATGAATATGTCGATGAAGACGGTGAGTCATGGTTTATTGCTGGTGACATAATTATTTCTGTGGAAATGCTTCAATCAAATGCCGTAAATTATGATATATCTGAAGATGAAGAACTAAAACGCTTACTTATTCATGGTATTTTACACTTAGATGGCTATGACCATGGAGAAGATCATATACAAGCTGGAAAGGAAGCACAAAACGCTATGCTTGTTTTGCAAGAAAAGCTCCTTTCAACCTATACTATAAAGATTATTGAGGATATTGCATGAGGTTTATAAAAAGATTACTGTTAAAAAAAACTGAAAAGGAGCCTGGCTCGCAAAGCCGTCCTGAAACCGACACTATTACCCGTGAATTATTGAATGAAGAGAAACGATATATGATTCGTGGCATCGAAGATCTTTCTCAAACCTCTGTGAAAGAGGCTATGATACCGCGCATAGATGTAGACTTTGTTCCACTTAATTCTTCTGAAGAAGAGCTTTTAGAAATTGTCGCTGAAAGTGGGCACTCACGCTTTCCCGTGTATAGCGATTCAATCGATAATGTGGAGGGCGTTCTCTACGTAAAAGATTTAATCAAGGTTTTATTAAAAAAAGAACCTATCGACTTGAATCAAATCATACGAAAGGCGTTTTTTGTTCCTGAATCAAAGCGCCTCGATACACTTTTGAGAGAATTTAAAAGGCGACATGTGCATATTGCCATAGCTATCGATGAATACGGTGGTGTTTCCGGTATTATTTGTATGGAAGATGTTATAGAAGAAATAGTTGGCGACATTCAAGATGAATTTGACAACGAGGGCGAAGATATTTTAAGCTTGGGTGAGGGGATATGGCTCTGTGATGCTCGAGTAAACATCGAAGATCTAAATGAAGCTATAGGTTCAGATTTTTCAAACGAAGAGTTCGATACCTTGGGTGGCTATGTTTTTGACTTATTTGGCAAAATCCCGGTAAAATATGAAAAAGTTTCTTCGAGTGAATACGATTTTATTGTGCAAGATATGGAAGGGCATAAAATAAATCTTATAAAACTTATAAAAAAAGATAAGGACCTTGAATGAAAAAACGATTTTTAATCTTTTGTTTTTTCTCTCTCTCTTTTCTCTTTGCTCAAACCGCTCTTGATTTTTATACGCGCGGACAGCAGTACCAAGAAGATGCTGCTTGGATGAAGGCGATTGAAGCCTATCAAGAAGCCTTAAATGTAAATCCCTCCTATGCTGCTGCTTGGTTTGCTCTCTCTGAATCGACATATGCCCTTGGTGAATACGCACTTGCCTTACAATATGCAGAAAGCGCAGAACGTTTTATACGAAATGATCGCGCCTTACTCAATCTAAAAGGTTTTATTTATATTGGCTTGGGGGAAATAAAAAAAGCAAGTGATTTATTTTTGCAGGTAGTGAAAAGCTATCCAAATGATATAGATGCACGCTTTGGTTTAGCTGAGCTGGAACTTTTTTCTGGAAAAAAAACTGCTGCAGAAAGGTACTATAAAGAAACGCTTGCGCGACAGGGCGAAAACAAAAAAGCCCTCCTTTCTCTTGCTATTTTATCCTACGATATGGGAAATATACGAGCTTCAAAAGATTTTATTCAAACCGCTTTGCGCTATCATAGCGGTGAGTCAGAAGTACATTATTTTGCGTCGTATCTGGCTGTACAAGATGGCGACCTTGCTCTTGCAGAAAAACACGCAAAAAACGCACTTCATTTACAGCCCAAAAACGCAAAAACAATTCGTTTACTGAGCCTCATACATTATAGCCAAAAAAAATACAATGAGGCGACAGAAAACCTCGATCGTCTGCTTTCTCTTGATAAACTGGATTCTTTTTCATGGTATTTGAAGGCGAAAATTGCTGAAAAACAGCATAATACAGAAGGCGCTTTGGTCTTTTATCAGCGTTGTTTAGAGATCAATCCTGAGGATGAAATCGCCCGTGCTGCTATGGAAATATGTATAACAAAGGCAACTCCTATAGAAGATGCTCGTCGAAAAGGCTGGGCTGCATATCAGCTTAAAAAAGCCCAGGAGGCAACGCGCTTATACTTGAGCGAAACAGCAAGGTATCACTACAAAAGGGCGCTAAAAATAAACCCCCTCGATACTGACACGAGACTTTTGTATGCGGGACTTTTATTGCAAGATGGAAAGGCTGAATCCTATCTATCACAGCTGGAGTTTATACAAAATGAAGGTGCAAAAAGCCTTGCTCTTTCAGATTTAATAGAATCCTATGCTTCTTTATTGCGTTCTTCTTTGTCGCAGAAGTGGAAGACAAATCCGCTTTATCTCGATAAAACACGGTATAGGCTTTCTTTATTTTACCTTGATGAAGGTGTTCATATTTTGCATCCAGATTCATTAGCTATAGCGAGCCAAATGATAAAAGAAACGGCCGAAATGCAGGGACTTATGCAGGTTTCTACAGAAGATAGCTCTGTTGCGAGTTATGCAGAAGCTTTTCAAAAGGCACGAGAAAAAGGAACGGATCTTTTTGCCATTTTGAGCTTTGAAGAAACAGAAAGAGAAGTGCTCGGAGAATTAACTCTCTATAATGCGAAGACGGGAACAAAAATACAAACAATTTCTGTCTATAGAACCGGAAATGATCGCTTTACGCAAACAATACAAAAACTCGTATCCCAGCTGACAAAGGCGCTTCCTTTGCGCGGACGCATTATAGCACGTTCTGGCTATACCGCCCTCATTGATTTGGGAAAAACAGAGGGTATAGAAAAAAACATGGAACTAAGCATCGTAGAAAAAGGAAGGCTGAGCTTGGATTCTGCTTCCTTACGTTTGCTTACACAAGAAAACAATATACTTGGTTCTATATCGATAGAAGAAGTTGGTGAAGAAATGGCAGAGGGAAGGGTGAGCTACACTGGTTTTTTTGATAAAATAGGCGTCGGCGATGAGGTTTTTATTGCCCTTCCTCTTGAAGATACTGAAGGGAAAAATCTCTCATCAAACCAAAACACCACACCAGTGCTCATTGACTTGTTACGCTCTATTCGCTAAGTATGTGTAAACAGGCATCTATCCAATCTCGGCTGACATCAAAAAGATAATTTTGACATTCTATAAAATAAAATAGGGCTTCAATGTAGTCTCCCTGAAAATACAAGGCTTGTGCAAGATAAAAAAGCGCCTTGTAGCGAATATCTTGGCTGCGATGTATCATCAAAAAAGAGCGGATAGCTTCTTCGCTTTCTTTGAACTGCAGGTTTATAAAGGAGTTTTGTAAAATTTCTGCCAAAAGATAGGCTTCTCCTGCCTTTGCCTCAAGGTCGTCATGAAAAACCTGTGTTTTTGTTATAAGTCGTTTTTTATTGTTTTGCTTTTTTAGATTTTCAAAGGTTTTTGACTCCGCAAAAAAAACTTCGTCGAGATTCTTCTCTGCTTCATTGTTTTTTTTGGGAAGGGGGAAAAAAGATCTTTGGTCAGTATTTTGCAAGATTTGTTTTGTGTGTGCTGTATTATTTATGCCGTTGGGATGTTCTTTCGTGTTTTTCATCTGTATGTAGGCGAGGGCATTTGTACCTGGAATTATAAAAGGTATAATTTCAGCTTGCGTATCTATCGATATGAGATAATAATACATAGCTGCTCTACTTTGTGATATATCCTTGCTTAGGTCTCTGTCTATATATAATTCAGAGCTTGCATCAAGTATGGCGAGTCTTTCTAGAGATGATAAGTCTGCGTTGCTGATGGGATTTTGGCTTTTATAGAGCGCAAGTCTTTGTATTTCAGGGTTTTGTGGTTTTGTCCATGAAATGGCAAGGTTTGTATCTTCGAGGAGTCTAAGTTGCATATTGCTTACAAGGGAGCGCATTCTTTCGCTTCCCTGTGAAAAAAGCTGTAAACTTATGAGAAAGCTGAATAAAAAGCAAAGAATTTGTTTTAAATGCATTTTTTTCATATTTCCATTGTGATACATAATGAAGGATTTGACAAGAGAGCGACTTTACTTTATTCTATAGATATGTTTGTATCAGTTGTTTTGGATCCAGGGCAGTTAGATTCTGCTCGCTCACTTTCCTCAATTCTTGCACAATATGGCTTTGAAAAAAAACAAAGGGCATGTTGGGAACATAATGGTATGAACGAAAAAAAACTCGGTCTTTTGAAAAAAGATATCGATCGTGTAACTGACTATTACGATTCTGTCCGTCTCTATCAATACCCAATTGACGGAATGTTAGTTATAACTGAGTTGCAAAAAAAGAAGTGGAAAAAATGTATGCTTCGTTCAACAGAACGCTGACTTGCATAAAGATTTCGTAATTTCGGAAATACAGAAAAGAGGACAAAATGATAGAAGAATATAAGCCAAAAATGGAAAGTTTAAAAAAAGATGTTTTAGAAATCTGGGGGCGTCTTTGACGTTCCGAGCATAGTAAAAAAACAAAAAGAAAAAGAAGCTTTGTATGAAGATCCGCATTTTTGGGATGATAGTGAAAAGGCAGAAAAAATTGTCTTAGAGATAAAAAACTTAAAATCGCGTTATGAACCCTGGGAAAAATTGCGTGCCGATCTTGATGATTTAGAAGTATTATACGAACTGACGCTTGAAGCTGCAGATGCTGAAGCGTTTAAAGACTTTGAAAAAAACTTTGAAAAGCTCAATGCTGAATACAAGCGCCTCCATATCTTAAATCTACTTGACGGGGAAGTTGACAAAAACTCAGCTTTTTTAACGATTCACTCTGGTGCAGGTGGAACTGAATCCTGCGATTGGGCTTCTATGCTCAGTCGTATGTATACGCGGTGGGCAGAGCTAAAAGGTTATAAGCTGACTGTTTTGGACCTTTTAGAGGCAGAGGGCGGTATAAAATCTATTACTATGCAAATAGAAGGCGATTATGTCTATGGCTACTTAAACACCGAAGCGGGAATTCATCGTTTAGTTCGCATTAGCCCCTTTGATTCAAATGCGCGTCGTCACACCTCTTTTTCTTCGGTCTTTGTCTTCCCCGTACTCGATGATACAATCGATGTAGATATCAAAGCTGAAGATTTGCGTGTTGACACCTATCGCGCTGGTGGTGCTGGTGGTCAGCATGTAAATAAAACAGATTCTGCGGTACGTTTTACACATATACCGACTGGTATCGTCGTAGCCTGTCAATCTGAGCGAAGTCAAATTATGAATCGAGCGCAAGCAATGAACATGCTGAAGGCTCGATTATATGATTATTATAAAGAAGAAAAAGAAAAAGAAAACGAAAAGTTTGCGGGAGAAAAAAAATCCGTATCATGGGGAAACCAAATGCGCTCTTATGTGTTTCAACCCTATACGATGGTAAAAGATCATCGAACAAAATATGAAACGGGAAATATTCAAGCGGTTATGGATGGACATATCGACCAGTTTATCGAGTCTTTTTTGGCTACTAAATGGAAAGGGCTTCCAATGGGAGATGATGAGGATTGAAAATAAAAAGAATTTTTATCGTTTTATTTCTTTTTCAACAGTTTTGTTTTGCACAAACGCAAAACTGGGTTCTCGCCGCAAGTCCTTTTGAGATTCAAACCGATTTGGATACAATTCCTGAATATACTAAAAAACGTGTCGAAGAATTGCAAGTGCTTTTACCCAAAATGCTTCTCGAAAGCTTTGACAAAGATCTTACTCGAGAAGTAAGCGTTCCTGAGCTGATAGCAAAGGAGCGATATAAGCTAGAGGTAAAAAAAAGAGCTTTGTACAAGGACTATGATACAAGTATAAAAAAACGCGATGCATTTTTTCTTGAAGCTAAATCGAAATATGTTATAAATCAAAGTATAAAAAGCGAAGAAAAAAAAATCCTCGATATTGAAACTAAAATAAAAAATATACAAAAAGAAAAAATGAAGCTTTCTGAAGAAAACACAGCCTTTGTACCGCTTCATAAAAAAATTATTTTCTATAATAACCAAAGCTTGTTTAGTCCTAGTCAAAAAACTCTAGGAGAAAAAAAAGAAGAGCGAAGTCCCAGTGAAGAAAAAACTGCTTTAGAACTTGAAGCTTTGGAAAAAAACATAGATGCGCTTATACGTGCAGATATCGAAGTAAATGGTGAGTACCTAGAATTATCTCTTGTTTTAGATTATTTTCCAAGCAATCTCGGCTCTTTTTCCTTCGTTATATCATCACCACTTTCTGACATTTCTTATGCTATTTCACAAATGTATGAAAAGCTTTTGCCAGAAATTTTAAATGAAAAACTAATAGGGCTACAATTTGCGATTGAACCTGCTGAAGTGCTCGATACGCTCCATCTTCACGTCGATGATGAAGTTTTGAAAAAGAATGAAAGCAGAGTTTTTATTCCAAAAGGAGAGCATTCTATTTTTGCCGAGGCAGAGGGCTATGAACCGATATCCTTTGTTTACAATTTTGATAGCAAGTCTGATTTTGAACTTAGATTAGATTTTAAAAAAATAGAGGCAAAGGAAATAGGTCTCGAGGCAAAAGATTCTGAGGTTTTGATTTCATTAAATGCAGAAAACCAAGGTGCTTTACCAAAGCAAGTAAATCTAAATAAACAAACCTATCTTGGTCACATTACAGATGATGAGTGGAGCAGTTTTTTTCTCTTGCAAGAAAAAGATTTTACCAAGGATACAAAACAACTATCCTACTTAAATTTTTCCATAGAAGATAAAATAAAAAAAAGCCGCGATCGATTGTATTTTTCGTATGGAGCTGTTTTATTTGCTTTACCACTGTATATTTTTTCTTTTGCTTATTATAATACGCTTTTAGAAAGCCTTCAGTATGGGATCAATGTTCCACAGAATATTGCTTTTTGGGAAACATTTTCTACTATTTCTTTTGTCGGCACATCGATACTCGGTGTAAATATGGGCTTGCAATTGATTTTTTACTTAAATGACGCAAATAAAGTGATACCAAGATAGGAGTTTAGCATGAAAAAAACGTTCAAAGAAAGATTTTTAGGCTTTTTACAATCACATAAAATAGATGATGATTTTTTTGAAGAGCTTATCGACATTCTCATAGAAGGTGATATTGCGGCAAAGACAGCATATATCATATCTGAAGAGCTAGAAAAAAAAGCAAAAAAAGAAAAAATATATGATAAAACAGAGCTTATTCAAGCGCTCAAAGAAATTCTCTCTCCATATATTTTAGAGGCAAAACTGGAGCCAGATCCAGATAAACTTACGGTTTTCTTAGTTCTAGGAGTCAATGGAGTAGGGAAAACAAGTACGATTGCAAAGCTTGCGCATCATTTTAAGAGCGAAATGAATCTTGAATCTGTTTTAGCTGCAGGAGATACCTTTCGTGCAGCTGCAATCGAACAACTCGTCTACCACGGAGAAAAAGTCGGTATGAGGGTTGTGCACCAAAAAGCAGGTTCGGACCCAGGGGCTGTTATTTATGATGCGATTGAATCAGTAAAGGCGAAGGGGAAAGGCTTAGTGCTTGCAGATACTGCAGGACGTCTACACAATAAAGAAAACTTGGTAAAAGAATTACAAAAAATAAACCGTCTTGCAGAAGATAAGGCAAGTGAAGGAGCATATAAGAAAATTCTTATTTTAGATGCGACAACAGGGCAAAATGCCCTCCGTCAAGCAGAGGTTTTTCACGAAGCTATAGGTATAGATTTTGTTATCCTTACAAAATATGACTCGAGTGCAAAGGGTGGGGTTGTTATAAGTTTGGGTAAGGATCTCGGCCTTCCTCTTGCCTTTATTACAAAGGGTGAGCGCTATACCGACATAGAGCCCTTTGCAAAGTCGCAGTTTTTGGATGAGTTTATTGGTTCATGATGCAATCTAAAAAAAATCTTTTTATAGCTTTTTTTTCTCTCATCTTTGTGTATTTTCTTGGAAGTCAAGAAAGCTTGCTTGATTCAAAAAATCTACTTCGATCCCACCTCTTAGAAGATGAAGCTTTGTATTTTACAAAAGAACAAGCTGGTGCTATGCAAAGCATTATTTTACAATATGACTCTCGGGTGATAGTAAAAAAATATGATGCACTCGCTCGCGAGTTTCAGCGAAATATCTATGAGCAATCTGACACGGAAGATATACTCCTCGCATCTGAAGCTTTTTTTTATATGGATGACTCTCTTGTTGCGTATAAAAAGATAGGTATTGATTATGAGGGGGATTTATATTTTGAGTCGCTTTATGATGAAAAAGGAAGACTCATGAGCTTGGAAAAAAAAGCCTATGATAAAGTAAAAAAAGAAGCGGGAAAAAGCCTTGTCAAAGAAAGCTATCTTTGGGATGAAAAAGATAGGCTTATTCAAAAAGAAGAAGTTTTTGAAAAGAGTCGTCTGCGTTATGAAAATTCCTATGAAAAACCTTTCTCGAGTGAATTTATCTATGATCAAAAAAAATTTTTAAATGATAGCTTGCAAGAAGAGAAAATATATACTGATGCTTCAAGTTATATAAACATACATTATTTTTCCAATATGCTAAAAACCTTTAGTTTCTATACAGATGGCGTAAAAACAGAAGAAATTTTTTATCAAGCAGATAGAGTACTTCGGAGAGTTCTATATGATTAAGCGCAGTAAACGACACTTGGAATGGATTTTTTTTGTTTCAAGGCGTTTTTCAAAGCTAGAAAAAGAATCCCGTTTTGCCGCTCTTTCTATTTTGCCTAAAATAGGTATTGCCGTTGGAGTATTATCCTTAATCGTTATTTTATCGGTGATGAACGGTTTTCAGCTTGAATCTATAAATAGTATTTTAGAAGTAAGCTCCTATCATGTGCAAGCTTCTGTATCAGAGCATTTTGAATCAGCAGATAGTGAGACGGATTTATCCTACGAGACAATTGAACAAGCGAAAGCTGCCTTAGCTGCACTGCCGCAAGTGCAATTGATTCAGCCTTTTTTAGAAAGCCAAGCCTTATTGGTTGGGAAGGCAGGCAGACAAAGTCCTGCCCGTATACGAGCGCTTTCACAAGATGCGTACCATGGAGATAAGGGCTTTCAAAACACGCTAAAAATTTATTCTGGGAAGTTTGACTTAGAAAGTCCTTCTTCTATAGTGCTTGGTTCAGGTTTGGCACAGGCTTTGAATGTTCGCGTTGGTGATACAATAAATATCTTAGCCTTGGCGGGTTCTGCCGATGTGGATTTATTTTCTAACGAGAGGCTCTATGTGGTGCGCGGTTTGTTTTATACTGGCTACGGAGAAATAAATACCTACAACGCATTTCTTTCCTTTGATGAGGGAAGGGCGCTTTTTGGACCTTCTGCAGAATTGCGCTATGGTATAAAGCTAAAAGACTCAAAGCATGCTTCAAAGCTCATCGCGCAGTATGAAAAAACTCTACCATCTTTTCATTTTCTTTCCTGGGAATCTTTTCACACTTCTTTTTTTCAAGCCCTTCGTTTAGAAAAAAATGTTTTGCTCGTTTTGGTTTTATTGATTTTCTTTGTTGTTGCTATAAATATTTATAATGGTATGAAAAAAATGGTTTTTGAGCGCAAGGAAGAAATTGCGGTGTTTCACGCCCTTGGCTCCTCCCCTTTTTCAATACAAACTATATTTATTTTAAATGGCCTGGAAACAGGCTTTGTAGGAAGCAGTCTGGGGATTTTAATCGGCTTGTTCATGACAAACAATATCGATTTTATATTTATCTTAATCGGAAAAGTACAGTACGCTGTTCAATATATCTTTTTGTTTTTTTCCTCGCCTGCATCGCTTGCACTTTTAAAGGATAACTCGCTCTATACTTTTTATGCATCTATACCAGCACAGGCTTATTTGTCTGAACTTATTTTTATTTCTTTATTTGGCTTACTTTCTGCTGTTCTTGCAGCTTGGGCAGCGAGTCGGGCGATTTTACGATTTTCTATAGCGGAGGTTTTACGCGATGAATAATAAAAAATGTGATACATCTTTTTCTAGCTTTAACTCAGATGACCGGGTGCTTTTGAAAATCCGCGACCTTGAAAAAACATTTCAAAATCCTGCTTCAGGAGAATCCTTGACGATTTTAAAGCACTTAGATTTAGATGTACCTGAACAAACAAAAATTGCTATACTCGGTCATAGTGGTTGTGGAAAAAGTACCCTCTTACATATAATAGCGAGTTTGGATCAGCCCACTTCTGGAACTATTTTTTTTGAAGAAACTCCTTTGCATCTCAAGGATGAAGATGCCTTGAGCCAGTTTCGGCGTCACAATATCGGGATGATTTTTCAGTTTCACTATTTGCTAAAAGATTTTACCGCCTTGGAAAATATTTTTTTACCTGCTTACATGGCTGGAGAAAAAAAGAAAGATGCCATGGAAAAAGCACAAAGTTTGCTCGTCGATGTCGGCTTAGAAAAGCGTGCATCACATTTGCCTTCTCAGCTTTCTGGAGGGGAGAGACAACGGGTTGCTGTAGCTCGCTCCCTCATAAATAATCCTAAGCTTATTTTAGCGGATGAACCAACAGGGAATCTTGACCCAGAGAATGCAGAGCTTATTAGCCAGCTTTTATTCGATATGGTTGACCAATACAAAAAATCGCTTGTGTTGGTAACGCACGATATGGGTATGAGCGAGTATTGCGATAGAGTTTACACAATAAAAAATGCTCGGTTGGAAGTATTATGAGTTTTGCTTCTTCATTTTTATTTGCAAGAAAGATTCTCTTTTCAAATAAAACCCAGGTATCGCAGGCGCAAAAAAATCTTTTTGCTGCTTTTTTAGGTTTAGCGCTCAGTCTTGTTCCTCTCATCCTTGTTTTAGTTATTTCAAATGGTATGATTGAAGGTATTACAAACCGTATTATTGGGCTTTCAAGTTATCATATACAAGTGCAGCATCGCATACCGACCTATGAAACAAATCCAAATGCACACTTACAAGACCTTTTTGCTTTACAAAAAGATATTTTGTCTGTCGATGGGGTTCGTTCAGCCCATGTGGAGGTGCAAGGGATTGCTCTTGGGACAGGGAAAAAAAAGCGAACGGGCATTACGGTTCGTTGTGTCGAGGATACACTTTTTTCGGAAAATCCATCCTTTGCCTCATATCTAAAGCTTGAAGAAGGGCTTTTAGAATTTAGCTCAGATCGTTCGGTTTTTATTGGAACAAAGCTTGCAAAGGAGCTTGATTTAGCTGTTGGAGATTCTTTTTATATTATCTCAGCTAAAAACATGACATCTGGCACGGTGCAACCAAATCTCAGTGTTTTTAAGGTTGCTGCAATTGTTTCAAGTGGGTATCAGGAACTTGATGCGCTCTGGGTTTATGTACCTCTTTCGAATGCCTATCGTATTTTTACCAGTCAAACGAGCCAAGCTATTTTGGGTATAGAGCTTGAAGACCCCTTTTCCCATGATATATATAGAATATCCAATGAAATAGAATCTTTTTTGACGCCTCTTGAATTTAGTTTTTTGTGGAGCGAGTTAAACCGCGAGCAATTTGAAAATTTTTCGTCAACTAAGCAATTATTGCTCTTTGTTATGTGCATTATTGTGCTTGTTGCCTCGGTCAATATTGCCTCGGCTCTAACAAGTTTAGTTTTAGAACGTCGTCGTGAAATAGCTTTATTGCTTGCAACGGGGGTTTCGCAGCGGACAATCGCTTTTTCTTTTTTATGCCTAGGTTCTCTTGTCGGACTGATGGGGCTCATTGTCGGTATTCCCATCGGACTTCTTTTTTCCCTGCATATAAATGAAATTATAGTCTTTTTGGAAAAACTGCTTAACTTTTTCTCTGGATTTTGGTATACTATAGTCGAAGGTGCACCTGTGGTTCAAAAGCATCTTTTGGATCCAGAGTTTTATTTGGAAACTATTCCAATTGTAATACCCTATTGGGATTTATTTTTAATAGCAGTGCTTAGTCTTGCTCTTTCTGTAATAGTTTCTATTTTACCTTCCCTTCGATCTGCCAAAGAAAAACCTTTGTCAGTATTACGAAAGCTATAAGGTTTAGGTGGGCTATGAAATGTGATGTCTGCAAAAAAAACGAAGCAATAATCTTTGTAAGAAATATATCGGGGCAGTTGGATGTCGAATTGCATTTATGCCATGAATGTGCAAAAACGCGAAATGTTGCAATACCAGGTAAAAACAAGGCGGTTTCTCTCAGCTCCTTATTGAGCGCGGAGATACAAAACGCATTGAACTATTCTCCTGGCACAAAGCTCTGTTCAAGTTGTGGGCAATCTGCCCTCAGTTTGAGTCAAACAAAACGTGCTGGCTGCGCGCATTGTTATACCTCTCTTAAAAAAGAAATCCTCTCTCTCTTAAAAAATGAAAATATTCACCCATCCTATATAGGAAGTATTTCTAAACAGCATGAGGACTTTTCTTCAAACTTAAATGAAAGACTTCGACTTCAGTCAAATTTAGAGCGAGCTGTGGAAAGCGAAGATTATGAGCAAGCGGCCTATATTCGCGATAAATTGAAAATCTTAGAGGAAGAGGCTTTTTCAAAATCATCTGGGGCAGAGAAAGGTTTTTCCCATGACTAAGCTTTCCTCTTTTGACTCTGATAAAAATATGGGAGAAGCATGGTATGCCTATGCTGGTCCTGAAAATGATGTTGTGTTATCGACACGTATTAGTTTACGGCGAAATTTAGAAAACTACGCCTTTCCAAATGCTTTTAAGTTCGATGATGCAGAGCGCATTCAGGCCCTTGTTCTCGATAGTTTTTCTAAAATTCCTCAGGCAGAACAATATTCTACTATGGCCGTTAAAAACCTAGAAGGTCTCGGACAAAGAATTCTTATGGAGCGTGGTATTATCCACGGTTCTATTATGTCAGAACCCATGGCTTCTTTGTTTATCCGTTCTGATGGCAAACTTTCTGGCACGGTAAATGTTGGCGACCATGTGCGACTTGTTTCTTTTGTCAGTGGTTTTAATTTAGAGGAGTCATTTTCACTTGCAAAAGACTTAGACGATGCCTTGCAAGAGCATTTACAATTTTCCTGCGATTTAGACTTTGGCTATCTTACCGCAAATATTTTCGAGAGTGGTAGCGGTATGAAAACCTCTGTGCTTTTACATCTTCCCTCAGTATATGCTTCGGGACTTTTAGATAAGGTTTTTAAAGAAATACTTGCGAACAATTTTGCTATATCGGGCTTTTATGGGGGAGGGAGAAAAGATGGCTCTTCCCTGGGCTCTTACTATGTGCTGAGCTCAAATAATTCTTTGCAAGGAAGTGAGCAAACACAAATCGAAGAGTTTTCCCTGTATGTGAATCAGCTCATAGATTTGGAACGTAAATTGCGAAAAAAATTAACCGATAATGAACCAACAAGGCTTCGAGATTCTATTTATCGGGCACTTGCAACGGTTAAATTTGCCCGCTATATTTCAGCCAATGAAGCGATAGATTTAATATCGCGTATAAAATGGGGAGCAAACCTTGGCATTTTATCTGGAATAAATGACGCCGATTTGTTAGCGCTATTATTTCGAACACAGACTGCTCATTTGCAATATATCTTACAAACAAGTAGTATAAAATACGAAAAAGATGTAAGAACTGATGAGCAAAAAATTGAAAGGCTGCGTTCCTTGCTCATACAAGAAGCAGCTTCAAAAATACAATTAATCACCTAAACTTGGAGGTTATTGATGAGTGAACTTTCACAACGCGCTATTCGTTTAATCGATTCTTTAGCCCAAAAGGAAGCAAGCGAGCATTGGACAGGCTCCGTCCTTCCTGAGCATGTTCTTTTGGCTTTGATAAACAGTAAAGAAGGTGTGGGTTTTGAAATATTGAAAAAAATCCACATTGATATAGAATCTTTAAAAAGCAATCTCATTAAAAGTTTTTTCTTGAGTGCTGAGACCCCCTCGGTAGGAAAAATACCGCTTTCGCGGAGGTCTTCAACCTTATTTAACGTTGCAGCCTTGGAAGCTCGTTCTTTACAATCTGCTTATATTGGCACAGAACATATTTTACTTGCTTCTCTTCGAGAAGAAAAAGCAGCTATTCGACTCTTTTTCCAAGAAAATCTCATCCCCTTTGATGAAATTCGTAAACTTGCGGTGGAGTTGCAAAGAGCTGAAAAAGAAAATTCAAAAAACTATACATATCAGTTGGATCAAAATAATATTCTTTTTACAGGTCCTTCATTTAATCAGGGCAGATATCAGCAAAATCAAAAGCAAAACCAAAATCAGCAGGCATCGTTTCTAAATGAGTTTAGCCGCGATATTACGCAAAAAGCTCTAGATGGCGAGATAGACCCTGTGGTCGGTCGAGAAAAAGAGATACAAAGAGTCGTGCAAATTCTTTCGCGGCGGACAAAAAATAATCCCATATTGGTTGGGGAGCCGGGGGTAGGGAAAACAGCGATTGTTGAAGGTTTAGCACAAAGGATTGTTGCAAAAACAGTTCCCCAGCACTTACTTAATAAAAAAATATACACCCTCGATCTTGCATCGGTTATAGCTGGGACAAAATACCGGGGTGAATTTGAAGAGCGTTTGAAACGCATTATGAAGGAAATCAAAGAAAGGAAAAATATTATTCTTTTTATCGATGAGTTGCATACTATCATCGGCGCAGGTGGCGCAGAAGGTACGATGGACGCTTCAAACATGCTCAAGCCAGCGCTTTCTCGAGGGGAACTGCAATGTGTTGGGGCGACAACCTTAAAAGAATATAGAAAATATTTTGAAAAAGATGCTGCACTTGTGCGACGTTTTCAACAAGTAATCGTTGACGAGCCGAGTGAAGAAGAAACAATAGAAATCCTTGAAGGCTTAAAAAAACATTATGAGGACTATCATCAAGTGCGCTATGAAGATGATGTTATTCCTGCTATTACGCGTATGGCAAAGCGCTATCTAACAGAGCGTTTTTTACCTGACAAGGCTATCGATATTTTAGACGAAGCTGGGGCGATGAAAAAACTTACTGAGGAAAACCGACCCATCGAATTGGAAGAGTTGGAAGATAAAATAGCATTGCTCAATGAAGAGAAAAAAGAATTTGTAACGAAACAAGATTATGAAGAGGCGGCTCGCATTCGAGATGAGGTGAGAGTTTTAAAACAAAAGTTTGAAATGATTAGTTCTGCCTGGCAAAGTCCCGAACTCATCGAGCGAAAACGGGTCGATATGCAAGATGTTTGCAAAACACTTGCTGTTATGACAGGTTTACCGAAAGAACAATTGTCGAGTAGCGATGCAGAACGTTTATTGCAAATGGAAGAGGAAATTCACAAATCTGTTGTCGGGCAAGAACATGCGATAAAGCTTATTTCATCTGCGGTTCGACGGAGCAGGGCAGGTGTCTCTTCTGCTAAACGTCCCTTGGGTTCATTTATCTTTTTGGGACCGACGGGAGTTGGAAAAACACTCTTGGCAAAAACGCTTGCAAAATTTTTATTTGGCAATGAAGATTCCCTTATTCGCATTGACATGAGCGACTATATGGAAAAGCATAATTCAAGCCGTCTCGTTGGTGCGCCTCCTGGCTATGTTGGTTTTGAAGAAGGTGGTCTTCTTACTGAAAAAGTGCGACGAAATCCGTATTCTATTGTTTTACTTGATGAAATTGAAAAAGCACACAAAGATGTATTTAACCTTCTTTTGCAGATCCTAGAAGAAGGAGAAATCCGCGACAGTCTGGGGCATGTCGTAAACTTTAGAAACACTATTATTATTATGACAAGTAATGCAGGAGCACGCGAGATATCGAATGAAAATCGTCTTGGGTTTAGCTTTTCAAAAGAAGGATTGCTTTCTGCTGAAGAAATAAAAATGTCAGCGACAGCTGAGCTAAAAAAAATAATGAACCCGGAACTTCTCAATCGCATCGATGACATAGTTGTCTTTGAAGTTTTAACAGAGGCAGAAATTGCTGCAATCTTTGATATTGAATTTTATGAACTGCAAAAGCGTATTCTTGATTTGCATATTCACTTAGAAATAAGCGCGAATGCAAAAAAATATTTTATTAAAAATGGCTATGACCCCGTTTTTGGTGCTCGTCCAATGCGCCGTCTTATTCAAAAGGAAATAGAGGATGTGCTTGCTACGAAGATTATCGAAGGCAGTTTTTCTGCAGGCGATCAAGTGCGAGTTGAATTGCGAGGCGAGGCGCTTATGCTTAAAATAATTCAAAAGTCGCCTTCTACTTCTAAGGACTTGCTTGAAGTTTCTGAGACCTTTATAGAGACTAGCTCAGAAGAAAAAGAAATAACAAAGGTTTAAATTTATAACAATACATAAAATCTTTCTAAAATACTTTATAAAGGAAAAAAAATGAAAAAAAGAATTGTGTTTCTACTTATAGCGGTAGGATTAGTGACATTTATGTTTGCTTCCGGAAGAAAGGATGGGCAAAACCAAGCAAAGGCTAGAGAGGTAAAAATCTCTGTTCTCAATGGACCGAGCGGTGTCGGCTTAGTGCCACTTTTTGAAAGAGAGGCAGAGAAAAATAATCTTTCTATTCAAATGGAAGTCTCTGCAACGCCGGATGTTTTACTACCGAAGCTTATTAAGGGTGAAATAGATATGGGGATTTTACCTCCGAATGCTGCAGCAAAGGTCTATAACACGAGTGAAAATATTGTCCTTCTTGCAGTTGTTGGAAAGGGAATGCTCAACCTTCTGAGCCTAGATACGAATTTAAAAACGCTCGATAACTTAAAGGGTAAAAAAATTTTTGTTGCAGGTCAAGGTTCTACTCCAGAGTATCTACTTCGCTTTCTTGCCTCCCAATCTGGAATAGCAATTGATTCCAAACAAGCTGATTCTTTGGAACTCGATTTTTCTATACCGACTGCGGAACTGGCTGCAGCCCTTGCTTCTGAAAAAATCTCCTACGCCTTTTTACCAGAGCCCTTTGCAAGCCTTGCACAAATAAATAACCCGCATCTTATACGAACCCTTGATATACAAGGATTGTACCAAAGCTTTACAAAAACGCAAGATTCTTATCCTATGACGGTTTTAGTTGGCCGTAAATCTTTTGTAGAAGAAAATAAAGACTTGGTAGAAAAGGTTTTAAAAGAAGTTGCGGCTGCAATAGACTATACCAACAAAAATCCCGAGAAAGCAGGACAGCTTGTTGAAAAATATTCCTTGGGCTTAAAAGCGCCTATTGTAACAAAGTCTATTCCCACTTCTGCTTTTGCATATAGCAGTGCAGCTGATGCAAAAAAAGACATAGAAGACTTACTCTCTGTTTTTTTAGACTTTGCACCCGAAGCAATTGGTGGGAAACTACCTGACGACAGTTTTTATTTTAACTAAGTAATAAAAGCATGAGTTGAAGCGAATGAAAAAAATACTTTTTGTCTTTTTTATACCAACGGCTATACTCTTATTTGTTTGGTATCTCGCTTCAATCCATATTGCTTCGAGTCTTATTTTACCATCACCTCTTTTCGTTTTTACGCGATTTGTTCTACTGATAAAAGAAAGCTTGTTTTGGGAACATGTGTTTCACACTATCATGCGAACAATTCTTTCTTTTGTATATTCGCTTGTGATTTCAATTATTCTTGGTATCGCAATCGGTTTTAGTAAAAGTTTTTCTCTCCTACTTAAAATGCCTCTTTCCGTTATCAAGGCAACTCCTGTCGTCTCATTTATTTTACTCGCCTTATTTTGGTTTACAACCTCTCAAGTACCCATCTTTGTTTCCGTGCTTATGACCCTGCCCATAATTACATCTTCCGTTGCTCTCGGCATTGCAAATATTGATATAAAACTAAGGCAAATGGCCCGAGTTTATGGCCTTACAAAAAAGCAAAAAATCTTGCATATCTATCTGCCTTCCGTTTTTCCTTCTTTTGCTTCCGGTGCCCTATCAGCCTTCGGTTTAAGTTGGAAGGTTGTTGTTGCAGCAGAAGTGATAAGCTTGCCAAAGCGTGCTATAGGTACAAGTTTGCAAACTGCAAAGGTACATATAGAAACAGCTGACGTCTTTGCTATTAGCATTTTAATTATTGCCTTAAGTTTTGTTTTAGAGTTGTTGTTATCTGCCCTTTTCAAAAACGCTATGAAGTGGAGAGAAAAAGATGCCTAGTTCAAATAACACGCAAGAGAAGGCACTTAGCCTCAAAATAGAGAAACTCTCCCTCACTCGAAACGATAAGCTGCTGTTTAGAGATTTTTCACATGTTTTTGACGCCTCTTTGATTCATGCAATTCTCGGACCCTCTGGTTGCGGAAAAACAAGTTTACTTCATGCAATAGCTGGATTGCTTCCGATCGACGGTGGAAAAATATCCAAAATTACCGCGCTTAGTTATTTATTTCAAGAACCGCGTTTGCTTCCTTGGTTGAGCTTAGAAAAAAATTTATCCCTTGTTATTGAAAGGCTCTATACCGATAAAAATCTTGCAAAAGAAAAAGTAGCTTCCATGCTTGAAAAAGTGCATCTCATCGACTACGCAAAACGTTTCCCCTCAGAAATATCTGGAGGAGAGCGACAGCGACTTGCCCTCGCTCGTGCCTTTCTTTTTCCATCACCACTCTTGCTTATGGACGAAGCCTTCCAGTCTCAAGATATTGTGCTAAGATTGCAACTCATGGATCTACTACAGAGCTTACACGAAGAAGATAGGCGAACGATTATCCTTGTCAGTCATGATATTCGAGAAGCTTTAAGTCTTGCAGATACTATTATGGTTTTAAAAGGGAGCCCTATAAAAAAAGAATTAGTTCATAGCACATCGCAAGAAAAATCGCAAAAACAAAGCGCTTCTAAAACCTATGTCAATTTCCCTCAAGATTTACAAGAGCGAGAAAATGATATACTCAGAGTATTTAGCCATATTGATTAACGGTGTTCTTGAGCAGCACTAACAGGTTTTCAATATCTTCCCTCGTATGGCTTGGGCAAAAGGAAAAGCGAACCGCATTTTGTATCTGCTCTTTTGGAAGATTCATTGCTTCTAAAACTGGTCGAGAAAGTTTTTTCGAGGAGCAGGCTGAACCGCTGGAAATATAAACACCATGCTCGCTGAGTGCCCGAATAAGTACTTGTGCTGGAATATTTTGAAATGCGGCTTGGACAATCCACGGAGAAAATGACTCACCTTCTTTTCCCGTTCGTTTTTCCGGTATAATTGTAGCAGCTTTAATACTTCTTACTTCCTCTATAAAAAATGCGGTGAGTGTTTTTTGTTTTTCATAGCGCTCAAAAGCCTGCGTTTTTTCCCCTATCGCATATTTTTCCAAGCAATCAGCAAAGGCATAGATACCAAAAAGATTTTCAGTTCCGCTTCGTAGACCTTTTTCTTGATTTCCGCCTTTTAGAAAACTTTCCATTTGGTGTTTTGTATACAAGGCGCCGACGCCTTTTGGCCCACCTATTTTATGTGCAGATAATGCCGCAGAATCGATAGCGGTCTGTTTTAGAGAAAAAGGAATTTTACCTATAGCTTGCACCGCATCAACGTGAAAGCGCGGTTTTCGCTTCCCCTCATAGAGCTCCTGTAAAAGAGCTCCTATTTTTTCAATCGGTTGTATTGCACCCGTTTCATTATTTACCGCCATAACAGAAACAAGGGCTGTATCTGCCGAGAGTTTTTCTCTCAAACTCCTGAGATTGATACTACCCTCAGTATTGACGGGGATAGTCTGTACAGACCAGCCAGAGCTTTCAAGCATTTTTACCTGTTCGCGTACCGCTGGATGTTCGATCGCCGATATGAGTATAGAACCCTTGCTTGGCCGAGTTAAAAGCGAGAGAATCGCAATCTGATTTGCCTCCGTTCCGCCTGATGTAAAAAAAAGCTGTTCTGCAGGTATTTCCAAGGATTTTGCCGCTTTTTCTCTACATGCTTCTAAGCATTGCTTTGCCTCAAGTCCTTTTTTGTGAAGACTTGAGGGATTTGCAAAAAAACACAAGCTTTTTTCCAAAGCGTTTTTTATGATAGCTTCATCATATAAGGCAGTCGCTGCACAATCAAAATAGAGATTTTTTTTCATTAGCTCAGTATAAAAGAAGAAAAGAAAAAGGACAATGCTATGGTCCATTGTCTTTTTTTTGTTTTAGTCTTAGAATAAGCTATGAAAAAACAGAGACTTTGGAAGCTTTGCGAAAAAACGATACCTTCCTTTTCAACTCCCTTAGGTTGCTTTTATGACGAAGAAACGCATACTGCACATTTTTCTATTTGGGCACCGACAGCGACAAAGGTGCGCGTACTTCTTTTTGATGACGGAAAAACCGAGCACTTCTCTTATAATTTCCCTCTTATAATCGATAGAAAAACAGGAGTTTGGACACTGCGTTGCTCAGTGGATGTTCCCCTCGACACTATGTTTTATGAGTATGAAATTACTACAGAAAAGGGAAGCCTCTCTTGCCTCGACCCCTATGCTCTATCAATGGCAGCCTTTACAAATGACAATACAAGCGGGAGAGCTGCTATTATCAATCCAAATTCTCCTGCCTATCTTCCAAAGGGTGGGTGGAGTAAAGAAAATCCCTACGAGGAAAATCTTTCTGCCTTAGCTGCCTTTAATCATTACACCGATGCAATTATCTATGAGGTATCTGTTCGAGATTTTACCATAGCTCCTGATGCTCGCTTAGATAAGGCGAACCTACTTGGACATCCAGGTTCTTACAATGCCTTTGTTCAAAAACTGCCCTACCTAAAAAAAATGGGCATAACGCATATCCAGTTATTGCCTGTATTAAATTTTTATAACAACGATGAGACAAAGCTCGATTTTGAAAAATCAACAGCTTTGTACAATAATAATTATAACTGGGGCTATGATCCACACAATTATTTTACACCAGAGGGTTGGTATGCTTCAGATCCTCATGATCCCTATTGTCGTATATCCGAGTTAAAAACGCTCATAAAAGAAGCGCACTTACAAGGACTTCGGGTTATCCTCGATGTTGTGTACAACCATATGGCAAAAATAGATTTTTTGGATGACATCGTTCCGCATTATTATTTTCGATTATCAAAACAAGATGGTAGTTTTTTAAATAATTCTGCCTGCGGAAATGATATAGCAAGTGAACGGATAATGGCTCGAAAACTCATTCACGACTCCTTAGTATATCTTGTTAAGGAATACCACGTAGATGGATTTCGTTTTGACTTAATGGGACTAATGGACAGTCAAACAGTTTTAGATGCTTATGACGCCTGTGTTTTATACAATAAAGATATCTTGTTTATTGGGGAAGGCTGGAAAATGTATAATGGTCCAAAGGGTACGCAGGGCATGGATCAAAACTTTATGACAAAAACACAAAAAGTCTCTGTTTTCAACGATGAGTTTCGCGACCTTGCCAAAGGCGGAGGGACGAATGAAGATCTCAAAGGTTTTTTAACCGGCGGCTCCATTTTTACAAAGGACCTTTTTTACAATGTCTGTGCTCTTCCGCAAGTTAATTTTAAAGTGAATAGTCCAGCACGTTCTGTACAATATTTTGAATGCCATGACGGTTTAACTTTACATGACGTTATAGCACACAATATGAACTTTGATCTTTCGAATAGTATGCATCTTGATGAGCTTTACGCGCGGCTTCGCCTTGCCCATGTTTTATTGTTTACGAGTCAGGGAATACCGTTTATGCAAGCAGGACAGGAAAATGCACGTACAAAGCCAAAAGCTTCAGTTAGAGATTTTGATAGTTCCGATATACATGGCAATTTTGTTCGGAATTCATATAAAGCAAGCGATACTATAAACTCTTTTTCGTGGACCTTAGATGCACAAAGGGAAAAACTAAATGCCTTTGTTCGCTCACTTATTGCTTTGAGAAAAAAAATGCCGCATTTTCGCCTGCATACTAAAGAACTCGTTGAGTCTTCAGTTCATTTTTTACAAACACAAAGCTCCGACCTTCTTTTAGCCTACACTATAAACCTTAAGCACCAAGGTTTTGATGAGGTTTGCTACCTTATTTTTAATGCACGAAAAACTATTTCTAGTGTTGCATTGGATGTTGATTTTTCTCAGGCAAAGGTTTATGTTCATGGGGAGAGAGTAAGTGTAGATGGCTTTTCTTTCGATAGCTCTGAATACGAAGGAAAGACAATCGATGTCGCGCCTTTATCAGCTCTTGTTTTCTTTGTTCCATAAAAAATTACAAAGTAAAATATAGATTTTTATACTCTAGTGAACTAAGGAAATGCCTATGAAAATGTCTGCCCCCATATTTTTACTTTTTGCAATTTATGGTGTAATCAATGTCTATTTACCCCTTGTTTTACGGTCCATGGGTTTTACCCCAAGCCATGTCGGTTACTTGCTTGCCCTTTTTGAAGTTGCTGGTCTTGTTTTCCCTTTTTTACTGAGTCCATTTATCTCTAAAAAAGGTTTACATGGACCCTTTTTATTTATTTCAGGTATTATTTTATCCCTTTTGCCTTTTCCTCTTGTTAAAATAGGCGGTTTTACAATGACTGCTATACTGCTTGCTATGTATGCAACAGGCTATAAAGGTATTGTACCGGTTTCAGATTCTATGACAAACCTCCTTCTCGGTGATGAGCATACAAAATATGGCAGAGTGCGCGTTATGGGTTCCATAGGCTTTGTGCTTATGAGCTTGTTTTTGCAATTTATTGTAAAGCCAGAACAGGCATCACAAAACACTATTATTTTCTGGATGTGTATACCCTCCCTTCTTTTTGCTCTTTCAATTCTTTTTATTCCAGGCTTAATAAAAAGACAGCCTCCTGATGCAGAAGCCCATGTAGAAACAGAATTCGAGGAAAAAAAATCCTTCTTTAACGCATTTAAAAACTTCCCCAAAGTTTTTTGGGTAGGTCTTTTTCTTATTTTTTGTGGGTATTTAGGAATGACCCCATCTCAACGTTTTTTTTCCATGTATGTTTACGAATATCTTGGCTTACAAGCTTCAGGTTTCTTATGGGCTCTTGCAGCTATTGCCGAAATACCTTTTATGTTTTTTGCAAACCGATTTTTACGTCGCTACGGCAGTATGAAACTCCTTGTTTTTGGCACTTTTTTTGTTTTTGTGCGGATTATTACCTATATTCTCATACCAAACTTTACCGGTGCCCTTATTGCCCAGCTTTTCAACGCCTTTACCTATGGCTTGTATCATCCAGCCGCAATTTTTTTTGTCGCAGAACACACGCCGAGGAAAAATCTTGTTGTTGGAATGACCTTATATTCTATCGTTGCAATAGGTGCGGGTAGCATAATCGGCAACCTCATCGGCGGTCTTGTTATAGAATATTTCGGATACCCTGTTCTTTTTACTTCTTTTTCTTTGGTGCCACTCTTAGCAGTTATTATATATTTTATATTTTTTAAGATGGAATATCGGCAAAGATAACTTTTTTTTGGCTTTTACGGTTTTTTAAATCAAATATTCAACCTGTTTATTTTTATCTATAAATCTCTGGTTTAGTTTGACAGATTTGTTTTTTAGGTTTATAATTAAATGTATAATATAAGATAGGAGGTTTTGCTTTATGGCTAAAGTAGAACTGAAGGGCATTGGAAAAGTATACGATAACGTTTTCCGTGCAGTTGACAATGCAAACATTGTTGTAGACGACCAAGAATTTGTCGTTTTTGTTGGACCATCCGGCTGTGGTAAATCTACTACGCTCCGAATGGTAGCTGGTCTCGAAGATATCACTGAAGGAGAATTGTACATTGACGGTGAGTTAATGAACGATGTTCCACCAAAAGACAGAAACATTGCTATGGTTTTCCAAAACTATGCCTTGTATCCACATATGTCAGTATATGACAATATGGCTTTTGGTCTTAAAATTCGAAAGACAGATAAGGCTGAAATTGAAAGACGAGTAAACGAAGCAGCTCGAATTCTCGACATTGAAAAATTACTCGACCGAAAACCAAAGGCTCTTTCCGGTGGACAAAGACAACGTGTTGCTGTTGGACGCGCTATTGTTCGTAACCCAAAGGTTTTCTTGTTTGACGAACCACTTTCAAATCTTGATGCAAAGCTTCGTGTACAGATGCGTGCTGAAATTTCTGATCTTCACCATAGACTTAAGGCTACAATGATCTACGTTACACACGACCAGATTGAAGCTATGACTATGTCAGACAAAATTGTTGTTATGAAAGATGGAAAGATTCAACAAATTGGATCTCCTTTGTATCTCTATAACCATCCAATAAACAAGTTTGTTGCAGGTTTTATCGGTTCACCACCTATGAACTTCCTTACTGTAAAGATTATTGAAAAGGGCGGAAAATTGATTGCTGACGAAGGTTCTTTTGAAATAATTCCAACCGAAGAGCAAGCAAAAACACTTAAAAATTATATCGGAAAAGAAGTGTACTTTGGATTCCGACCTGAGGATTTAACCTATGTTAAAACACCGGCCCCAGTAAATAATATGCAAATGAAAATTTCTGTTATTGAACCGCTTGGAGCAGAAACACATCTTCACCTTCAAACGAAGACACAACAGGTTATCGCTGTTGTAGAACCTGATAACAAATATCAAATCGGGGACACAGCAAACTTTACACCACTTCTTGAAAAAGGAAAGTTCTTTGATAAAGATACTGAACTAAACATCTGTGAAGTTGTAAAATCTGAATAAATAGTATTTGGAAATTGAAAAGCTGCCACCATTTTTGTGTGGCAGTTTTTTTTTAAGGAAAGTTTTTTATGCTTCAATAAATTGTACTTCTAGTTTTGTCAGTTGAATTTTTCCAACACGAAGAAGAATTTCATCGTTGAGCTCTGCTTTCGGAGCATGTACGCTCGCTTCCATTGCAAGGCTTTCTATAAAAACAATGGCTGTTTTTCCTTTTTGCTCGAGAATAATACCCTTTCCTTCCCATTCAGGGTTTTGTAAAAGGTAGACGAGTTTCCAGTGAAGCTCACTTTCCCGAGAGGCCCTCATTATAGCGCGGCTTGCAGCATCACCTTGAGATATTCTTTCCAAAACCGCATCTCCCGTCAATACTGTTTTGTTATCTAAAAAGAGACGGATTTGTTGATGAGCGACTAAGTCGGAGTAGCGTCTAAGTGGGCTTGAAACTTGGCTATAAAAAGAGAGACCTAAGCTTGCGTGTTGCGAAGGTGTTACACCAAGAGAGCGAGCTTTCATGCTTTTTCTTAGGCGATATTGGCCTGCAAGACCGTCGGGTAGTTTTTTGGGAATGTCGGGTTCTTCTTGAGAGACATAGGGAAAGGGAATATTGTTTTTAAAAGCAAAACGAGCTGCAGCCTCTCCTGCCAAAAGCATCATTTCGCGAACAAGAGCAAAGGATTCATATTCTACAAGTGCTGTAATTTCGACGCTTGGATCAGCTCCTTCGTTTTTTTTAAGAACAACTGAAGCCTCCGGAAATTGGATCTGTATTGCACCGGCATTCTTTCTTTTGATGAAGTTTTTTTCTGCAAGGTGAAAGAGTGGGGCGAGTTGAGAGCTGTTTTTTTGCTCATCAGCTTCTTTATATGAAAGGCGTTTTACTTTTACAAAGCTTTTAAGGATACTTATATCTTCGATAGCAGCATCTTCTGTTATGCGTATTTTAAATGAGAGCGCTCGAGAATAGGAGTTTTCTCCTTCTAAACCGAGGGCATAGTCCTTGAGGCTTTTTTCAGAGAGCATACGGCTTGCTCCTTCTGGAATATACAAGGTCGCTCCGCGATTTCTGGCAGCCTTATCTATAGCTGAATCCGGGAGCACCGTTGATGCTGGGTCTGCTATGTGAATCCATAAGTGTTCGCCACCATAGGCTATTGCATCGTCAGGGTCGGTGCTACCTTCATTATCGATTGCATAGGCGAGGTGCTCGAGTTTTATGCGGTCGTCTTCATGGGGAGGGGAGTCTAAAAAACTCGTACTCGAATGCATCGAAAGCCCATGCCGCGTGGGATAAGGATTTTTGCTCATTGTCCAAAATCCGACATCTAAAAGGAGTTTGTGCGCTTCTTCAATCGTTTCTTTTACATGTGCTTCTTTGAGGTATTTTGGTTTATCCGTTTTGCCGAGTGCAAATGCTTCTATTTCTTGTAAAAATTTTGCATCGCTTTCTAAGTCTGCTTTTTTTTGGCGCAATCGTTTTATAAAAGCATCTTTTATAGCAGCCTCGTTTTGTTTTTCATTTTCTTTTTCTAAAAGAGCGGCTACTTCATCCTTTGATCGGGCTGTAAAAAAAAGCTGGCTTTCTTTTTGCTCCGTTTTAAAATAGACAGAATCGATGAGGCTAAAGTATAGGGGAAAGATGTTTTCTAGTACCTTTGTATCGATACTTAGCTCAGCTATTTCATCAAATTGAAATGCTTGTTCTTCTTCTGCTAAGAGTTCCCATGTTTCTATAATTGCCTTTGTAAATGTATCCGATGCTTTTATATTATCTTCTGTTACAAGATTTGCAAGATTTTCAGCAGGACCGGGATGTAAAAAAAGAATATCCTTGTCGCGTACCTTTTGATTTTCTATGAGGGCTTTTTCCCCTTTAAAACCAGATACAAAAGAAATTGAAATTTTATCTTCTATCGCTTGAATGACTGCGGGTTTTTGTTTGTAAATTATGAGACTTGATTTTCTAAACATTTCATAACTATAGTCTAAAAAATAAAAATATGATAGTATTTTTTTATGATAGTAATGAAATTTGGTGGCTCATCACTTGCCACAGCTGAACGAATACAACACGTTGCTTCTATAATAGAAGCCTATAAAGAAAAAAAGCCTCTCGTTGTTCTCTCTGCCATGGGAGATACGACTGATTTTTTGCTTGAAGCCTCCGACCTTGCTGTAGAAGGAAGGGTAGATATTTCTTCTGTTGAAAAGCTACATATCGATACAGCAAAGGAACTTGCAATTGATGCGAGAGAAATAGAAGCGTTATTGGAAGAGCTGAAAACTCTCCTGACGGGTATTTCTATGCTAAAAGAGCTTACAAAACGCACGAGAGATTATCTTGTTTCATTTGGCGAGCGTTTATCTGTACGTATGATGGCGCTCTACCTAGAAAAAAAAGGGATAGCTGCTCGATTTTATGACGCCTGGGATGCAGGCTTTCTCTCTGATTCTAACTTTATGAGTGCGGAGCTCAAAGACTCTGTGTGGACTGCTATCCCAAAGGCTTTTGAAGACTATACTGCAGGAAGGCAAAAAGAAATACCTATTGTAACGGGATTTATTGCAAAAGATATAAATGGATATATTACAACGCTTGGTCGTGGTGGTTCGGACTTAACAGCGACTATGCTTGGAGCAGCCCTCAATGTTGAAGAAATCCAAACATGGAAGGATGTCGACGGTATTTTAACGACTGACCCACGTATAGTAAAGGATGCACGCCCCATAGAAGAGGTAACCTACGAAGAGGCAGCAGAGCTTGCTTATTTTGGCTCCCAAGTTTTGCACCCTCGTTCAATGCAACCGTGTAGAAAAACTGGTACCCCTGTTCGAGTAAAAAATTCTTATAATATTGCTTCCCCTGGTTCTATCATTGTAGAAAAACACAAGGGTGAAGTTTCCCCGGTTCGTGCTATTACCGCGGTAAAAGGCGTTACGATAATCGACCTTGTTTCAACGCGTATGCTCGGCGCCTCAGGTTTTCTCGCACATATTTTTAACAATTTTCTCAAGTGGGATATAAGCATCGATGTGATTGCAACAAGCGAGGTTTCTGTTTCACTTACCGTCAATACAAAGCAAAATTTGGAACCGCTTATAGCGGACTTACAAAATGTTGCTGACGTAGAACTCAAAACAAAGAAAGCAATTGTAACGATTATTTGCGATGTAAAACGTTCGAGTAGTATTTTGTCCGCTTGTTTTAAAGCCTTGCAAGATAATGCAATCAATGTGCAAATGATAAGCCAGGGTGCATCGAAGGTGAATGTGAGTATGCTTGTTGAAGAAACTGAAGTTAACGAAGTTGTGCAAGTATTACATAAATCATTTATAGATAACAAACTTATTTATTAGAAGAGGTGGTATAAGATGAAGATAGCATTGCTTGGTTATGGAAAAATGGGACATATGATAGAAGTAGAAGCTAAGAAAAAAGGCTTTGAAATTTCAGCAACTATTGATTCATATGCAAAGGATGCAAGTCATTTTATTTCATCTCCTGCTGATATTGTAGCGGCTTTGCAAGAAACAAAAAGTGAAGTGGTTATAGACTTTACTCATCCCGATGCTGCGTTTGAAAATATAAAAGCAATTATACCGCTTGGAATTCCGCTTGTCGTGGGAACAACAGGCTGGCTTTCTCATCTTTCTGAAGTGCAAGACCTCGTTGCAAAACATAGTTCTTCGCTTTTTTACGCAGCAAATTTTTCCATAGGTGTCAATTTATTTTACAAGGTCGTTGCCGAAGCGGCAAAGGTTTTTTCATCTTACGATGATTACGATGTAGCTCTTTGGGAAGCACATCATAATCAAAAAGCAGATTCGCCTTCGGGAACAGCCCTAGAACTTGCAAAACTTGTGTTAGAAAATCACAGTGGAAAAACAGAAATGCACTTTGATGTCTTTCATGAAAAACCAAAAGCCCATCAATTACATGTTTCAAGCACTCGTTGTGGTTCTGTTCCTGGAACACATACTGTTTTTTTTGATTCCAATGCAGATAGTATTGAGCTACTTCATCGCGCTCGCTCTCGAGAAGGCTTTGCACTCGGCGCTGTTCATGCTGCCTCTTGGCTTTTTGACGGCTTAAAAAAAGGTTCCGTCCAAAAGGGCAGAGTCTATACCATGGAAGATATGCTCTCATAGATGCAGAAAAAATATTCCTTCAATACAGAAAAATACAATGCCCTTGTCCTTCTCGGTCCGACTGCTGTTGGAAAAACGCCACTTGCAAACCGTCTTGCAGAAAATTTTTCTACAGAGCTTATATCCGCAGATTCACGGCAAGTTTACAAGGGCTTGGATATAGGTTCTGGAAAAGACCTTGGTGAAATAACTGTGCCCTATCACCTCATCGATATTGCAGATCTCAGGGATGAATACTCCGTCTACGATTATCAAAAGGATTTTTTTTCTGTTTTTAATGGCCTTGCAAAAAAAAATATTCAGCCGGTGATTGTCGGTGGCACAGGTATGTATCTCGATGCTATTATTCGAGACTATAGCCTTATCAAGGTGCCGACAAATATAAGCCTTCGTGAAAGCTTAAACGGAAAAACAATGGATGAGCTTGAGGCAATTCTACGCGAGCTTAAACCTGGCTTACACAATAAAACAGATTTGGAAGAGCGGCATCGTTTACTTCGCGCTATTGAAATAGAATTGTATTATAAAGAGCAGGGGCTTGATGTTGAAAAAAAACAATCGATAAAAGCGGTCGATGTAAAATCTCGGACCGATGAAAATAAAGCAAAGTTCAAAGCCCTTGTTCTTGGAACCAGTTTTCCACGCGATGTTTTACGAAAAAACATTACAGGGCGTCTTAAAAAACGCTTGGAATCTGGTATGATTGAAGAGGTTGAAAATCTTCTAAACTCTGGAATTAGCCATGAGCGCTTACAAAGACTTGGACTCGAATATAAATTCTTGTCGCTCTATCTTCTCGGAGGGCTTACAAAGGATGCGCTTTTTTCAAAACTCAACACCGCAATTCATCAGTTTGCAAAACGTCAAGAAACATGGTTTCGTGGAATGGAGCGAAAGGGAGTGCCTATTCACTGGATTCCCTGTGATGGCAGCAAGAGCGAGGTTTCGATCGAAGAGCGATTTACAAAGGCAATTGATATCTTGTATAGAGAGAAATATCTCATTTAGATTATGGAAAAAAAAGAGCTTAGGGAACTAGGGTGGCGAGCAGAAAAACATGATCTCGAAAATCTGAGTTCAAAAAAAATTCTTTCCAAGAAGCCTTTGTCCAAGGCAATGCGAAAATATCTTGAAAAAAAACTTGAGTCTTCTCTTTTAAACTGTGGTGAAAAAATACCAATGCATCCTATTGCTCTTTGTATTCCCGTCTCGTATGAATATCCTCATTTTTTTCGAACACTTCGTTCCATACATCTTTCTGCCATGAAAGCTCTTTCATATTTGGGAGAAAACTACCAAGCCTTTAGTATTGTTTGTTGTATTAATGCAAGAGAAAACGACGCACTCGAAGTGAAAGAAAATAACGCAAAACTGCTGCACGAATTGCGGCGTTTACAAAAAACAGAATTTGACGGGTCTTTTATGAACTTGCATATACTCGATTATTCTCATGAAGGAGCCTATTTCAAAAAAAAAGATGGGGTGGGACTTGCTCGAAAAATAGCTCTCGACTGGGCGCTTAAATCTGGGGCAGAAGTTTTGGCTTCCCTCGATGCTGATTGTCTTGTAAGCGAAAATTATTTGTATACGCTTGCGTTGTTTTATCAAAAATACAAGAATAAAAGTGAGTGGGCGCTTTGTGGTTTTAGCCATCAAGAGCCAGCAGAAAAAGCACATAAAAAAGCTATGGATGCCTACGAAACCTATTTACATGAGCATAGTCAGTTTTTATTTGATATTGCAAGTCCGTATTATCCGGTTGCCTTGGGACCGACTATTATATGCACGAGCGAAGCCTATGTGCGTTCTGGTGGTATGAATAAAAAAATTGCCGGGGAAGATTTTTATTTTTTGCAATCGCTTATAAAGCTTAACTTAAAAAAAAGAATAGAAGACTATCTTTTTCTCGCTTCAAAGGTCTATCCCTCCGCACGCCTTTCAAAACGTGTTTTATTTGGCACTGGCACAGCTCTTGAAGAGATTCTGGGAGGGAAAAAAAAAGGCTTTGAAAAAAAACAATATATAGCAGCTAAGGATTTTTTTAGTCTTTTTAATACAATGCTTTTGAGTTTTTATGAGAGAGAGGAAAAGAGCATAGAAATGCTTTTAGAATTTGAAAAAAAACTAAAAAACAGCTCTTCACAGGTCTATGCTTTTTTAGCGGAAGATAGGTTTTGGATAGATTGGGAGAAGATTGTAAAAACACATTTTTCTTCGAAAGAAAATCTACGAAAGGCTTTTTTTGAACGCTTCGATGGCTTAAAAACAATTCGCTTATTTAATTATCTCGCTGAAGTGCATAAGAGCGATTTCTAAGACCTTGACTAGTCTACTTTTCTGATTTATTATAGAGTATAAGGAAAATGTAATTCGTATGCGAAAAAAGACTCTTTTTTATATTAGTGTTGTTCTTATGGCTTGTTTTTCTCTCAATTCTTTGCTTGCGCAAGAGATACAAACCGCTCAAAACTTTTTTCAAAGTATCTCCGAATATTATGCTAATATTACCGATTATGAAGCAGATTTGGAAATCCGTGCTGGCTCACAAAATATGTCAGCGAAGGTGTCTTTTAAAAAACCCAATCTCTTACGTATCGATTTTTCTCGACCCGATACACAAGTGATTCTGTTTAACGGTAGTCTTTTGACGATTTATCTACCGGGCTCTTCTGCGGTTTTAACTCAGTCTGTTTCCAAGGATTCAGGGGCAGCTGGAGGGGCAAACCTTGCTACCCCACAAGGTCTCAATCTTATGAGTCGATATTATATTATATCCTATGCAGAAAAAAATACCCCGGTTACATTAGATGATTTAGAAAAAAATCCAAATGGTTCAAGTGAGATGGTGATGAAACTCTTGCTTTCACGAAGAAATGCCTCAGAAGGCTTTCGAACTATTGTTTTATCAATAAATCCTACGACAAAACTTATTCGTCGTGTGGAGGCAACCACGCCTGCAAATGAAAGCTTTGTCTTTACTTTTTATAATTATGCAATAAACCAAAAAATCCCTGATACTCGTTTTATTTACGATTCTCCGGGAACAGCAAATACATATAATAATTTTCTTTTTACAGAATAGGGTAGTACTAATCATGGAAAGTTTTGGTGAAATTTTAAAAATAGCTCGAGAAAAACGAGAAATAGACCTAGAAAAAGTATCACATGATACAAGTATATCCATCGAATATATTCGTGCTTTAGAAATGGAACAAACAGATGTTTTTCCAGGTGAACCCTATCTTGTTGGGTTTTTGCGAAATTATGCAGAATATTTAAACCTCGATGCAAAGTATCTTATTCAATTATATCGTTCAAAAAAAATACAAGAAGCACCTATTCCACCTGGGCTTTTACGTGATGAAAAAACATTTCCATGGAAGATTGTTCTGCCACTTGGTATAGCTTTGTCTATCCTTGTCGGTCTCGGTCTCTTTTTTTTCATACGGCATATCAATAATGACTCAGGTGTGGAGCTCTTAGAAAAAACAGATGAGGTGCAGATTTTTACACTAACAAGTGTTCCTATTCAAAAACGCGTCTATGAAAACGATATTATTTCCGTTATGCTCGCTTCTGGGCAAGTTGAATTGCTTGTCGAAAAAACAAAGGAGCAACTTGTGCTTGGTACACCAAACGGCAAGCAGCAAGTGCAATTGGGTGAAGAGGTTAAACTTGACATAGATTCTGTTCAAGGTCCAGATATTGTCATCTTTGTTTCTGACATTGCAAAAAACGACGCAAGTCGTGGTGCAGAAATTCGTATGTTTGCTTTATCTGAAACTGAAACGAGAGAACAACCCCTTTCCCTTGATGGCATTCCACTTATCACAGAGGTTGATAAAAACCTCTCACAGTCGATTATTTTTGATGGTACACGTGCCTATCCATTTACTGTCAACATCACATTCCGTGGTTCTTGTCTCTTCCGTTCGCAGGCAGACAATAAGGACATAATTGAAGATTATTTTTCTGCGGGAGATTTACAAACAATTACAGCACAAAATGGTGTTCGCGTATGGATGTCAAATGCAAATGCCCTAAAGATACAGGTAATTGGTGACGGAAAAACTCATGACCTCGATGTTGGTCGCCCAGGTCAAGTCTTGGTCCAAGATATTAAATGGGTTAAAGATATCGACGGGCGTTTTAAGCTAATGGTGCTTTTAGTTGACTAAGTCTAAAGCTACGCAAAAACTTTTTTTTCTTGACCAATACGGTTGTGCAAAAAACCAAGTTGACGGTGAAGTGTTAACAGCTTTTTTATCTGAAGATGGCTGGCTTCGATGTGAAAACTCAACAGAGGCTTCCCTCATTATAATAAACTCTTGTGGTTTTATAGAAAGCGCAAAAAAAGAATCGATAGAAGCGCTTTTACATGCACGAGAAATACATCCTGATAAAAAAATTATTCTTGCCGGTTGTCTCTCTGAACGCTATGCAAAAGAATTGAGCGAAGAAATGTCTGAAGCTGATTTTTTTATGGGGAACGGCGATTTAAGTGAAATAAAAATAATCGTAAAAAAACTCTTTCCTGAATTTGACGCGCCCAGTTACGATGAGTTTCGTTTTTCCACTCCGCCACAAGAAGGCGTCTCTACTACAAAACGAAATGACTTGTTTAATTTCCCCGGTTCAGCCTATGTAAAAATTACCGAGGGGTGCAATAATTGTTGCTCTTTTTGTGCGATTCCACTTATTCGAGGAAATCTTCGAAGTCGCAGTATCGAAGATATAAAAGCCGAAGTTATCGACTTGCTTGAAAAAAATGTATTTGAAATAAATCTCATCGGTCAAGACCTTGCATCCTATGGTAAGGGTTTCATCGACATAGAAAATCCAAATGCTGTCTTTTCGCCCTTACATAATTTACTCAAGGCTCTTTTAGAAATTCAAAAACCTTTTTGGTTACGGCTTTTATATATTCATCCCGACAATTTCCCGCTCGATATTTTACCGCTTTTTGAAAATGAAAAACGCTTGCTTCCTTACTTTGATATTCCCTTTCAAAGCGGCGACCGAGATATTCTTATACGTATGAATCGGAGAGGAAACACAAGTGACTATCTTTTATTGATAGAAAAACTTCGTCTTTCAGGTTCTCGAAGTCCCTATGCAGATTCTTCTATTCGTACCACTTTTTTAACCGCTTTTCCCGGTGAAAGCGATGAAGCGCATAAAAACAGCAAAAACTTTTTAGAAGCAATTCAGCCAGATTGGTCAGGCTCCTTTGTCTATAGCAAAGAAGAAGGCACGAAGGCATATGAGCTGGGAAAAACAATTGTAGCCAAGAAGGCAGAAAAGCGACAAAAAGAATTGCAAAATATACAAGCGCACATTACACGAGCGCGTTTAAAACGTTTTGTTCATCAAAAAATTTCTGTTCTTGTTGAAGAGCTTATAATCGATGCAGAAAAAACTGAAGGGCTTGCAATTGGAAGAGCCTGGTTTCAGGCTCCTGAAGTTGACGGCTCCATTGTCATACGCTATGATTTAGATGATGCAGGAGCAATAGATGCTGTAAAACCCGGAAATCTCGTTGAGGTAAAAATTACTTCTTCAAGCGATCTTGATTTAGATTCTGTTTTTATTGCATCTGCTCAGTAAAAAAACTCTTGTTTGGTACAATTCTAATTTTTTTGTATTGCAGAAAAATAAACCAAGGGATATTATTGGGATAATGGAATATTTACAAAGCTTAAATGAAGAGCAATTAGCAGCAGTAGAACATTCTGGCTCTCCCTTGCTTATCTTAGCTGGGGCAGGGAGCGGAAAAACGCGCGTTATTACGACTAAGATTGCCTATCTCATATCTGAAAAAAAAATAAAAGCCTCATCGATTTTGGCGGTTACCTTCACAAAGAAAGCTGCTGCCGAAATGATGCAGCGGGCTCGTGAACTGGAACCGCTTGCCTCGCATAGCCAAATTCGCACCTTTCACTCTTTTGGTGCATGGTTCTTACGTTTACATCATCAAGAGGCTGGAGTCGATCCAAACTTTACTGTCTATGACGATGATGATTCAGCGCAACTGCTAAAAAAAGCGGTTCCTTCTCTTTCGACACAAGATGCAAAATACATGGCTCATAAAATTGCGCGTGCGAAGGATTATTGCTATGGGCCAGAGAGTGAGTATCTCTGCGAAATAGAAGAAGATTTAGAGTTTCCGCGTTATTATGCAGCCTATGAAAGGCGCCTTCGAGAAACCGGAAATGTTGATTTTGGTGATCTCATACAATTGCCCGTAATACTTTTACAAAACAATGAAGGGATTCGCAATTTTATTCACCGGCTTTTTAAAGTGGTGATGGTTGACGAATACCAAGATTCGAATGTAGCGCAGTTTCAGCTTTTGCAACAACTTGTAGGACCTGAGACCTATGTCTGTGTCGTCGGTGATGACGACCAATCGATATATAAATTTCGTGGCGCCGAAGTACAAAATATCCTCAACTTTCAAAAAGAATTTCCTGGAACAGAGCTTATTAAACTTGAGCAAAACTATCGATCTCGTTCAGGGATTTTGAAACTTGCAGATGGTGCGATAAAAAATAACGAAGATAGACTTGGCAAAACGCTCCGTGCTGTTCGTGGCATGGGGAAACGTCCTGTTGTTGTTTTTCTTGCGACCCAGGACGATGAAGTGCGTTACTGTGCAAAACTCATTACGGAGGCAAAACACAAGGGCGTTCCATATAATAATTGGGCGATTTTGTATCGGACAAATGCGCAGTCTATGGGCTTTGAAACTGAATTTCTAAAACAAAAAATTCCCTACAATGTTGTCGGCTCATTAAAGTTTTATGAGCGTGAAGAAGTAAAAGATATTTTAAGTTATCTTTCTTTTTTGGTAAATCCTCGCGATGAAATTGCTTTTCGGCGGGTTGTCAATAAACCCGCGCGAGCAATCGGCTCTATCACCCAAGATAAAATTATAAACCTTTCAAAAGAAAGATTGCTCGGGACAGAGGCTATTCATCAAAATATTTATGAAGCCTGTCAGCAATTTCTATCACAAGCTTCAAAAAAAGCAAAAGAGGGTTTAGAGACATTTTTGTCAATCATTGAAACAGGAAAAAATCTTTTAGAAGAGAGCATTGACGAAAAACAAACTCTTTCTGTTCTCATCGAAAAAATAATTACGATTTCTGGTTTGGACGCCTATCATGCCGCCCAGGATGAAATCTCTGGCTCTACAAAACTTGCAAACCTGCAAGAGCTTATCAATTCAGCGCTGCCCTATCAAAAAACTACAGAGGGGCTTGTTGCTTTTTTAGAGCACATAGATTTAGATCGCGCCTTGATGCAAGAATTGCAAGAGGGCGAAGATAGGGATGCGGTTACGCTTATTACCCTGCACAATACAAAGGGACTTGAGTTTGAAAGAGTTATTATAACTGGCATGGAAGAAGGGCTTTTTCCACGAAGCGATAAAACCGACGAAGAACTCGAAGAAGAGCGACGTCTTTTTTACGTCGGCATTACACGAGCAAAGGATGAGCTTTATTTTACAAACTGTGTCGTCCGTCGCGTTTGGGGCTATAAACAATATTTGCCGGTAAGTCCGCTCTTGCTTGAAATTGCTCATCTCGATTTAGAAATACAAGGAAAGCCGCCGCACCTTTTTTCGCTTGCGCGCAACACAGAGTTTAATGCAAGTAAAAAGATGCTTTCAAAAAATAGTTCAAGTGATGAGAGCTTTGATAACTTCTTTTTAGAAGAAGAGCAAAAAACTGTTTTAGCCGAAGATAAAAAAACGAATTCAAATGACTGGAGTCGTGGTCAAAAAATCTTTCATGATGATTTTGGCTACGGCGCTATTTTCGATGTAAAAGAAACAAGTGGAGAAATCACTATTTCTATACAGTTTGAAAATGGACAGATAAAAAAAATTCTCCCAAAGTATGCTGGACATAAAATTATGGCGGTAAAAGACTGAGAAAAAACAGTAGGTAAAATACGCTGTCAAAAGGATTAGGCATGGATACAATACATAGCGATGAATATCAAAAATGCTTCAAAAAAAAATACGGTTTTGTAAAAAGAGCGCGAGGATCTTTTTTGTATACAGAAAAAAATATTCGCCTTGTTGATTTAGCACAAAATGAAGGCAGGGCAATTCTTGGATGGAGACATGGCTCGAGTATGCTTAGTTTTAAGAATACACTTGAAAAAGGACTCTGGTCTTCCTACCCGAATGGAGCTGAACATCGTTTAGAAAAAGCCTTGTCGAGTCTTTTTTCTCTCTGTGGCTATGCTGAGTATACTTCTTTTTATTGGTATATTGGAAACCTCGATAGGCATTCTAGTCTAAAAAATAGGCAGTCTTTGTATCCTTGGTCACCTTTATATCCACAAACCGACAATAATGCAGTTACAAGAATAAAAGACGAAACGCTTCTTTTTATACCGCCCCTTCCCTGGCCCTCGCTGTATATTCTTGCAGGTAAAAATAATTCCCTTCCACCATCTCATAAGCTTTCAACCTGCCTTATTGAAGCACTCACTCGTTCATTGTATGATTTAATAAAAGAATTTCCCAAGAGACCTACTGAGTCTTGGGGGAAATTTGATTCTGTTTTGAATGCCTATTTTATTCGAGAGGGGTCCTTGTTGAAGCCAAAACTAAAAGGAAAAGACTACGATGCCTTTGCCCTGCATTGCCTTGAAAGTGAAATATATATTGCAGAAAGAAATCCAGAAAAAGAAGAAGCACCTCCGTCATTTGTCCCGTGGTTTGCAAATCCATCCGCTTTCAAAAAACTTTAGATTGTGTGTTTTTTGTCGATATTTAAAAGTATAGAGAAAAAACGATACTAGAAATAGCATAAAAAAGAGGAGCCGTTGTGAATTTTGCCCAAGAAATATTGATTATTATAAAACTTGTTTTTGGGGGACTTGCCTCATTTTTTGCAATCCTGCTTTGGTCAAAAACACGCGACCTCGCTTGGATGTCTCTTGTGATTGCAAGCCTTTGCACTTATGCTGCGATTGTCTACGATGTCTTAGAAAACCTCGGCGTCATTCCTATCGGGCTTTACACTTTTTACGGCATCTCTATTGCATCTTTATTTTTTGCAATTGTACCATCGATTTTTTATATTATTTCTTTTGCGATAATGCTTAAACGCTTGAGCAAATAAAAATGGAAGTTTTACTTAAAAAATGAAAAGATATCTAGTTAGCATATTTGCCTTATTTTTTTGTTTTTCTCTCAGTGCAAAAGAGCTCAATGTAGAATTGCTTCATGTAGATACTGTGCTTGTATACCGCGAAGATGGAAAAGCGGATATAAGCGTAAAAACAAGATGGAATGTAAGTAGTGGCGCGATGTCGGGTTTTTATTTTTCTGGCGAAAAAAATGCGATTCAATTTGACCTCCATAAATCTTGGGCGGAAGGTTTTGAACATAACACAAGGCAAGAATTCCCTCTCGATATTCTACCCTTGGCCGAAGGGGGCTATGATATAATTATTGCAGATGCAAAATCTCTTTCTGGGCTTGTAGATTTTGTTTTTACCTACCGTGTAAATCTTGCTGCTTCAGGGCATACTTCTCTTGTCGATGAAAAAGATCGACTAAGCGATAAAAATAATCGCTTGTTTTATTTTAATTGGGCACCTGTTGACTGGGACTTAACCGCAAAGTCACGTACAACAGAAATAATTTTTCCTATTTCTATTGACGATTTAATAATTACGGATAGCGAAACGAAACAAAGAAAAACAGAACTCTTTTTACAAACACTTGGTTTAAATATTAGTAAAGAGACAATTGCAAGCAATACAAAAATAGATTGGTATGAAGTTGAAGGCTTGGATAAAAAATCCTATCTCTCCTTGCGCTTTTACCAAGAAAATCTACGCGAAAAAGAAAGCCAGCCTATTATTTTGTATTTGGATGCAAAATCTGACTTGCTTGTTGACAATCCTATGATAGGGCAAAACATTTTATCCGATACAGGCGATAGCTTTTCTTTTCAAAACTGGGAAGATAAAAACCTAGCCAAAAAAAATACAAGAGTGGCGAAGATTCTCTATGTATTGTTTTTTTTATTTTTTTCCTTTAGCGCCTTTTCATTATTGATTGTTTTTTTGAAGCAAAAGGAAAAAGTGAAAAGTGAAAAAAAAGAAGTTTTAAAAATGCTTTTCCCAAATACGGAAACAGTAGCTGTTAGAAAAAATATACATCCCATTGAAATTGCTTTTTTATTGGCCTTTCCAATTGTGGATTTTATTTATCTTGTTTTGGAAAGTCTTTTTTTAGCTGGGAAAATACAATACAAAAAATCAAAAAAATTGAGGATAGAGAAAAAAAAACGTGCTATTTTCGATACATTTGAAAATGATTTTTTATCATGCTTTGATGATGAAGGGTTTTTAGTTTTATTTAAAATTGAAAGGTTTTACACTAAGGGAATAAAAAAAACTAAAACAGATATGACTTATGACCTCACGGAGACTATTGCGTATTGGAGTGAAAAGATCACAAGCATTCAATTTGATAGCTTGGAAGATAAACCCTTTGTTACCTATTGGTGGACTTTTTCAATCTATGCAAAGTATATGCAAAATAAGTTCGAGGCTAATACTCTGTCTCTTTTTATATCTCCAGTTTATTATCAAATAGTAGGAGCATGTGAAAAAGGAAAAAATAGTCCATATTTTTAGCTTGACTTATAAAAGGAAAAAGCGTATATTTTATTTAGTCTAAGACTAAAACCTATAAATCGGGGGTGTTCCGGTTTCGACGGGTATTCGTGGTCTTGAACTGCAGGTGAGGTTGCCGGTCCTCTAAACAGGCGAAACTTATAATTGCCGAAAATAACGACAATTACGCTTTAGCTGCTTAATTTCAGCTTAGCGCGGAAACAAGACGGTGCAGCTCTGAACGGTCTTGCTTTCTGTCACAAACCAGGGCTTGCTTTCTAAAGAGTCTAGGCTTTAGAGAGGACATTTTCTAGAATACGGAGGCGACGCTTTCGGTGCTGACACCGCCTCTCGACAACCACCTCGCACCGATAAACCTGTAGACGTTCCTGGTCAGTGTATTCGGACGGGGGTTCAATTCCCCCCATCTCCAACGTTCTTATTGTTTTTGCGACATGGATGTCGCAGGGACTAAGCTCACTCGTTTTGGTTTTCTATATAAATTACTTCACCAAAACGAGATAGTTCCTTTTTTCATGGACGAAAAAAGGAACGTAACCGTCCATGTTTTTCAACCTATGCTAGTTTGTTACACAAACTAGCTCTATCTCATAAGCGAATGGGGAGCCATCCATGGCTCATCAAACGGTTGAAAAACGTCCATGTTTTTCAACCTATGCTAGTTTGTTACACAAACTAGCTCTATCTCATAAGCGAATGGGGAGCCATCCATGGCTCATCATTAGAATATTCACTTTGCAACATGGATGTTGCAGGGTACGTTTTTTCTAACACGGATGTTAGAAAAAACGTATGTCGCAGGGACTAAGCTCACTCGTTTTGGTTTTCTATATAAATTACTTCACCAAAACGAGATAGTTCCTTTTTTCATGGACGAAAAATACGTTAATTTTTGCGTCCATGCAAAAATTAACTTTGACAGTTTTGCTTCTCAAAACTGTCGTGCTAGTTTTCCGTGGCATCCATGCCACGAGACACAATAAAACAAGATAAACAGGAAAAAAATCATGTCAAATTTTGCGACATGGATGTCGCAGGGATTTAGTATGACAGTTTCGGGTATCCGAAACTGTCGAAGTTATTTCAAACATGGATGTTTGAAATAACGTATGTCGCAGGGACTAAGCTCACTCGTTTTGGTTTTCTCGACCAGGTAATTGTGTGTACAGGATTAACATGATAAAACAGGATACACAAGAAAAAAATCATGTAAATCATGAAAGATCTTGTTAATCATGTTTACTCGAATGGGTCTGTGAATTCTTTTCTGTAAATTCAGGCTGTGATAAAAAAGATTAATGCGAGTGTACTCGCCTACAACTAACAGTTGCAGTTTATATTTCAAATATAAAAGATATTTCGATTTTCATCAAGAG
>Ga0255342_1000512_pt1 | contig 65331 bp, 58 predicted proteins | sample wastewater_treat_3_FD_192416 | JGI IMG/M metagenome (GOLD analysis project Ga0255342, IMG submission 192416) | Wastewater microbial communities from Lulu Island WWTP, Vancouver, Canada - plant14 | ecosystem: Engineered > WWTP > Wastewater > Unclassified | place: Canada: Vancouver, British...
ATGGAAAAATAAAATTAATTTCCAAATAATTGCTCATACAACATTTTTGAAAAACGAAAAAAGAGGCGTAATCAACGCATTTGCGTTAGTTACGCCTTGATTGTTTTCTTGAAGTGTTAAAGTCGGGTTTATATATCACTCTATAAATACACTTTATATTTTAGCATATAGTCGCATTTTTTTCAAGCGCAAACAAAATTTTTTTATTTTCAGCGAATTGTACAATAATGCATACTGTAGCACTGCCATTTTGCACACATTTCTGCCTTACCACTGGCTGCCGTCATATCCGCCGTAGCCGTTATCGGTGTAGCCGTTGTCGTAACCGCTGCCGTCATCATAGCCGCCGTCCCACTGGCTTCCGTCGTCATAGCCGCTGTTGTAGTCCTCGCCGCCGCTCCACTCGGCCGCAGCCTCTGTAACTGTGGTGGGAACGGTAGTTGTACGGCTGTTGTTTATCTCGCTGAATTTTGCCTCCATATCGGGGTCCTGCTCATTTATCTCGTCGATGGGATTGCCGTATTCATCGGTCTTCTGAGCGGTCGTGGGCTCTATTGCGCCCTGTGACAATACGGGAGTATCGCTGTCCCTGAAGCTGCACATATTCGTGCCGACCATCATCAGATAGCCTTTTTTACCCTTTACGGAGTCTTGATTCATTACTGTATCCGCAAGACTGAGCTTATACTCAACATCGTTCCAGTTGCCCATCTTGAAGATCATATCGTTTTTATAGTTAACGATGATAGAGTGCTCGTCGCTGAGATCCACCGACATGATATTATTGTCACTCTTTGCGACCATGCTGGCTATAAGCTCTGCGAAGGCGTCATTCTTATGTTCATTTTCGGAAACCACAGGCTTTCCCGGAGTTGTGTCCGCAGGCTCAAGTCCGTAGATTATGGGAAGTCCGTCTGTTATAAAGCCGTTATCCGCAAGTATCTTTCCTTTTTTGCTGACGAGGAGAGTTCCGTCACCATACTGTACATTGAATGCAGGTATGCACTTGGTAACTGTTATGTCAAGGGACGACGGGAAGTCGCGCTCAACCTTTGCGGTCTCCACATAGAGCAGTTCGTCAAGTATCTTCTGCTCACTGGCTGCACAGTCCAGCCTGAGCAGGTTGTCGCCCTCATTTATGCCCGAAGCCATAACTATCTCCTCAGCAGAGTACATATCAGATTCACCCGATACTCTTATCTCATTGATATTGAAAAGAAAGGTATAGCTGATGGTTATTCCCGCGGTGATAACAAGCAGCAGTACTACAAGTCCGTAGACGTTCATCATTCTCTTACGCCGTCTTATGCGCTTGCGGCTGTTCTGCCTTGTGACACTGGTTTTTTCGACGTCTTTCATATCTTCTCCAATTCTTTCAGCCTCAGACCCGACGCATTTCTCCGCCGAGAAGTCTTACGGCCTCCTCCATTTTTTCATAACCTCTGTCGATGTGACAGATGCGCGATATCTCGGTATCCCCCTCGGCACACAGAGCAGCTATGACCATTGCGGCTCCGCCTCTCAGGTCAGTTGCCTCCACATTGGCACCGCGGAGAGAGCTTACGCCCTTGACTACAGCTACCTTGCCGAGAACCTCTATATCCGCTCCCATTTTCACAAGAGCGTCTGTGTGGCGGTATCGGCAGTCGAAGATGTTCTCCTCAAAGATACTGGTACCGTCAGCAAGCGAAAGTGCAGCCATAAGCACCGCCTGAGCGTCTGTCGGGAATCCGGGATGAGGCATTGTCCTTATCCTTTCGCCCACCGCTCTCAGCCGTGTACCGCTGCGAAGATATATCCTGTTTTCAGATGTATATACACTGCATCCCGTCTGCTCGAGCACCGTGAGAAAAGGCTCCATCTCGGAGACGCAGGCATTTGTAAGTATAAGCTCGCCCTTTGCCGCAGCCGCCATGGAAAGGTAGGTGGCTCCGACGATCCTGTCGGGCATTATTGTATATTCACAGCCGTGAAGCTGTTGTTTTCCTCTTATTATTATACGGCTCTCGCCGTCACCTCGTATGTCGGCTCCGCAGGCTCGCAGGAAGCCGCAAAGGTCGCATATCTCGGGCTCTCGGGCAGCGTTGTTTATGACTGTCTCGCCCTCCGCCGTGACTGCACAGAGAATTATATTCTCCGTAGCCCCAACCGAGGGAAATGCAAGGGATATCCTCGCGCCCTTTGCTCTGCCGCAGAGCGCCCTGCAAATGATACTGCCGCCGCTCTCACGGATATCCACCGCCATTTTTCTCAGCGCGGCAAGGTGCATATCTATCGGTCTCGGTCCCAGCTCACAGCCTCCGGGGACGCTTACCGTACATTCCCCTGCTCTGCCAAGCATGGCTCCCATGAAGATTATGGAGGAGCGCATTTCGCGCATAAGCTCCTCCGAGACACTTGTACTCTCGATCGTTTCGGCGTTTATCACCGCCGTGTTATCGGAAAAGCTGCACCGACAGCCCACGCAGTTGAGTATCCTCGAAGCTGCATAAACATCGGTGAGCCTCGGACAGCTGTGCAGCGTACACTCGCCGCGGCACAGCAGCGCCGCTGCCATTATCGGCAGTGAGCTGTTTTTGCTGCCCTGCAGGGCAAGCTCGCCTCTCAGCCGCCTGCCGCCACTTATCATGAATTTCTGCATATCATCACCCCACAGCATTTTTATGTATATTATGCTGGGGACCAATATGTTGTTACTCTGCGCCTATTCCCTGCACAGTAAGGAATTTCAGAAAGGTCTCCGACATCTCGTCGGGTATACGGGCATACATCATGTGCCCTTTGTCTGATAAATGTATCTCAGCGCCGCATTTTTCGGCGTATTCAACGCCTGCCTGACGCCATGTTTTCTGCTTGCTCATGCCCTTCATCTCGCTTATGTAGAAGCAGCAGGGGCATTTCAGCACTCCCGTCCCGACGGCTTCCGCCGCATTTGCGGTCATGAGCCGTGACTCCTCGATATACTCGCTGTTGGCGATGTTCTTGTAGAAGAGCTGACGGTATATCTTCTTCTCCTCGTCGGTAAGCTCATCGCCCCCCGAGGAGCCCCGAGGCATTCTCTGCCTTGTTTCTGAAAAGCTTTGCCAGCAGACCGTCCTTCGCGATCATTCTCAGCAGCTTCTGCTGTCTTGCCAGGAGCTTATCCCTCTTGTCATCGGGTACCTCCTCCGCCTGCAATACCGCATAGTCGGGGATGCCCATATCCATGCTGAGGACTGCCTTTACCTCGTCGGGATAGGTATTTGCCCAGTAGACTGTCTCCAGTCCCGAATAGGAGTGGGGTGCAAGCACATAGGGAGGCTCGATGCCTGCCCTGCGAAGGGCTTCCCTGTCCTCGCTGACAAGATTTTCAATAGTACGCGGAGTCTTCATGGCTCCGCTGGAGCCGTAGCCTGCCTTTTCCACCACAGCTATCCTGTAGCTCTTTGACATTCTGCGATATATTGGCTTGTATTCAAGCACGGGGCAGGTAACTCCGCCCCCCGAAAGAAACACGATAGTGGGACTTCCGCTTCCCTCGGTATAGACATTGAGCTCTGTGCCGCCCACTTCAACTTTTTTACCTGTTTCCATTGCTGCCCTTTTTTATCAGTTTCTCAACTACTGACAATATCCTTTCATTGGTATCTGTAAGATGGAGCTTAGCCGCGCTTTCGGACATATTCTTCACCTTATCCCTGTCGTTGTACAGCTTTTCTATCTCAGCAATCATACGCTCGTTGGTAACGTCCTTCTGCTCGATTACCACTGCCGCGCCTGCATTGCCCAGCACCATTGCATTGTGGTACTGATGGTTGCCTGCAACTATGGGAGAAGGTATGAGTATGGAAGCCTTTCCTGCGGCTTCAAGCTCCGCAAGTGTTGAGGCACCCGAGCGGCATATAACAAGGTCGGCAGCCGCAAGACAAACATCCATATCATTTATGTACTCTGTGATACGGAGCCTGTCGGACTTCAGCGGTATGCCTGCTTCCTTCATAGCCTGAGGGAAGCTGTCCTTGCCCATTCCGCCGTAGCCGTGTATGTGGTTTATGGGAAGCTTCTTCCCCGTGTGCCACTTCACGACCTCGGTCATAGTCTCGTTGATGCAGCCTGCACCAAGGCTTCCGCCGAATGAGAGGATGGTGAAGCTGTCGTCGAAGCCCAGCTTCTTACGGGCTTCCTCACGGCTCATGGTGTTGATATTGCTTCGCACGGGAAGTCCCGTAACGCTGTACTCGAATTTGCTCTTGTCCATGAACTTCAGTGCTTCCTCAACAGTGAGCATAACGTAGTCCACTTCCTTGGAGAGGAGCTTGTTTGTCACGCCCGGGTAGGCATTCTGCTCATGGATAGCCGTAGGTATGCCCATTCTTGCCGCCTTGCGGATAACGGGTCCTGCGGCGTAACCGCCCGTACCTATGGCAATGTCGGGCTTGAAGCCCTCGATTATCTGCTTGGCTCTCCTGCCCGATGTGGCAAGATAGGCAAGCGCCTTGGCGTTCCTGCCGATATTCTCAAGGGATATCTTTCTCTGGAAGCCTGCTACCTTTATGGTCTCAAGCCTATATCCTGCCTTGGGTACAAGCTTTGACTCCATTCCCTTTGGGGTTCCTGCAAAGAGGAACTCCGTATCGGGATACTTTTTCTTAATGATATCAGCGATGGCAAGTCCGGGATTTATATGTCCGCCTGTGCCTCCGCAGGCTATCAGTACTCTCATGGTCATGCTCCTTTTGGTTCAGCGATCTGCTCTTTCTCACGCTGTTTTTTCTTCTTTTTCTCCTTGGGCTTCTCGTCGGGATAGTACCTGTGCTGAGATATGTTCAGCATGATGCCCATTTCCGCCAGCTGCATTATCAGCGCCGTACCTCCGTAGCTGAAAAAGGGCAGACTGATACCCGTGTTAGGTATCAGGTTGCTGACAACGGCGAGGTTGAGCACGGTCTGTATGCCGATCTGCGTGGTGATACCCACTGCGATGAGCATACCGAAGCGGTCCTTGCAGCGGACTGCTATGGAGTAACCCTCTACGACGAGAAGGAAGAACACTATTATAATGGCAAGAGCTCCCACGAAGCCAAGCTCCTCGCAGACAATGGGGAAAACGAAGTCGTTCTTGGTCTCGGGAAGATAGAGATACTTCTGACGGGAGTTGCCAAGACCCAGTCCGAAAAGTCCGCCCGAGCCTATGGCGATAAGGGAGTTTGCAGTCTGCCATGTATCGCCAAGCTTATCAGCAAAGGGGTTCTGCCATGACTTTATACGGACAGCAACGTAGCTTCCGGGTATCTGCGCCTGCCACGAGATGTAGGCTATGGCAAATCCGAGAGCTCCTGCGCCCAACGCGAGGAAGTGCTTCTTGTTTACGCCGCCGCAGAGTATCATTGCTACGGCAATGGTACCGATGAGTATGATACCCGAAATGTGCTTTTCAAGGGCGATGAGCAGGACGTACACGCCAAGTATCACCGCGTATTTGATAATACCTGTGGTAAAGGTGTTCATCTTCTGACCATCGCGCTCCATGCTGTATGCAAAGAAGATTATAAGTGCCAGCTTCGCCACCTCGGAGGGCTGGAGGTTGAGGGGACCGATGTCTATCCATCTTCTCGCGCCCATGGAACCGCCCTCGTCGTTACCGATAAGGAGAACGGCGATGAGGAGTATTCCTCCGATGATATAAAGCAATCCTGCGATGTTCAGCTTTTTCAGCACGGGGAGCTTCAGATTCTTGAAGTTGTGATAATCCATCTTCATGAAAAAAATCATAGCAATGAAGCCGATGACGGCATTCTTTGCCTGATTTTTAGCGTAGTAAAGTCCGTCTCCCCCGTGCTCGCTGTATGCCCAAGCGTAGCTCGCCGAGGACATCATTACTATGCCCACAACAAGCAGTATCATTACATATGCAAAGAAAGACAGACTTATATCACCGCGCCTGCCTCCCGAAAAAGGGTTCGGGACAGCAGGACGCTTTTTCTTTTCAGTTTTGGTTGCCGCCATTTTTCCTCCTTATGGTCCGACCTGACTATTAAAATACTATCAGTGTGATTATGCCCAGAACTCCGAAGATAATGCCGCAGAGCGAAAAAGTTATCACTATCTTGTATTCGCTGAAGCCGCTCATCTCAAAGTGATGGTGGATAGGCGTCATTTTGAATATACGGCGTCCCTCTCCGTACTTTTTCTTGGTGTACTTGAAGTAGAGCACCTGTATCATTACAGACAGTGCCTCGATGATGTAGACCAGAGCTGCAAGGAGAAGCAGCAGGTGCTTGTGGAGGATAAGTCCCACGCCGGTAACGGCTGCGCCGAGAAACATAGAGCCTGTATCGCCCATGAAGCACTTTGCGGGATTGAGGTTCCACAGCAGGAATCCGAGACAGCCGCCTGCAAGTGCCATTGCGAAGCATGACATCTCGTTCTGCTTCAGTATTGAGCAGCAGACTGTGAATATCAGCATAGCCACGAATGTGACCGAGCCGCAGAGGCCGTCAACGCCGTCTGTAAGGTTTACCGCATTTGTAAGGTATATTATGACTGCCATCATGAGGATATAATAGAATATTCCCAGTGAGGGCGAGGTCCAGAATCCCAGATCAAGCTTTGTAAACTTGTCACCGAAGCATCTTACCGCAAAGAGGAAGCCTGCGCCGCATACCAGCTGGAGGGCTATCTTCTGCCACGGTGTCAGTCCGTCATTCTTCTTTCTGGCGACCTTTGTGTAATCGTCAATGAAGCCTATAAGTCCGAATGCCGCCGAGAACACAAGAACGCTGAGCAGCAGATAAAAGGGCTTGAAGCTGTCCTTATCGGTGGTGTCGATGCCTGTTTTCCACCTGTATATCCAGTAGCCTGCGATAGAGGTTATGACTGTGGATATGATGAACATGAAGCCGCCCATGGTGGGAGTTCCCTGCTTCTTGGCGTGCCACTTGGGTCCGTCCTCGGTCTTGATAGGCTGACCGAATTTTATCCTGTGCAGGAAGGGCACCAGAAAGATACCCGAAACGCCTGCAATGACGAATGACAAAAGTGCTGTTATAAGATCGATTATCCAGAAAGACATTTTATTAAAACAACTCCAGTTTTTAATTCTCGAGGAGCTTTAGCCCCTCAGCTACCACTTCGCGCTCGTCGAAGTGGATATGTTCCATGCCGGCAAGTATCTGATAGTCCTCATGACCCTTGCCTGCAAGAACTATTATATCACCTTTTTCAGCAATTTTCAAGGCATGATATATAGCTTTCCGCCTGTCGGCGACAACATCATAGTTAACAGGCGAATCTTCGATACCTGTCAGGATATCCTTTATGATCGCCTCAGGGTCCTCGTTTCGGGGATTATCCGAGGTTATTATGAGCTTGTCGGCGTATTTTGCAGCCGCTTTCGCCATTTTCGGACGCTTTGCCGCATCGCGGTTTCCTCCGCAGCCGAACAGGCAGATGAGATCGTTCTCGGTGTACTCCTTTACGCTCCTGAGGATATTCTCGATGGCGTCGGGAGTGTGAGCATAGTCGCAGATAACAGTGAAGTCCCTGCCCGTGGGAATGACCTCGCAGCGTCCCTTGACGCCGTTGTACTCCTCGATGGCAGGAATGATATTGTCGATGGACAGTCCCTCCTCGAGGCAGGCAGCGATAGCTGCCGTAATGTTGGACACATTGAATGCGCCCGGCATCCTTGTCTTTATCAGGTGGGATTTGTCGCCGCTGCAGAACCAGAAGCTGGAGCCCGTGGACTTTATCTTAATGCCGTCGGCATAGTAATCCGCGTTTTCCTTTACGCTGAAGCTGAGCTTTTTGCAGCTGACCTCGCCGTAAAGCCTCTTTCCGTAGTCGTCATCCGCATTGATTATAGCTGTATCGCAGATGTCAAAGAGCATTTTCTTTGCCTGATAGTAGTCCTCCATATCCTTGTGGTAGTCAAGATGATCCTGAGTCAGGTTGGTGAATACCGCAACATCGAAGTATGAAGCTCCTATCCTGTACTGGCAGAGTCCGAATGAGGAGACCTCCATGACCACGTACTCGCAGCCCGCGTCTGCCATCTTCGCAAGAAGCTGCATAAAATCGTAGGTCATGGGAGTGGTGTTGTCTGTATGGAGCACCTCGTCCCCTATCTCGTTCTGTATCGTACCCACAAGACCTGTCTTGTGGCCGTTTTTAGTAAGTATATGCTTGATGACGTTGGTTATGGTAGTCTTGCCGTTGGTGCCCGTAACGCCTATCATCTTCATGCGGCGCTCGGGATGACCGAACCACGCCGAGCAGATCTGTCCGTAGAGCTTTCTGGAATTGTCGGTGAGTATCTGTCTGTCACCAAGTCCCAGATCACGCTCGCAGACCACTGCCGCTGCGCCTTTTTCAAGCATTTCCTTGGCAGCCGTATGTCCGTCGAAACTGCCGCCCTTTACGCAGACAAAGAGGCTGCCCTCAGTCACCTTGCGCGTATCATCGGTCACGGAGCTTATTTCGGTATCGCCTATGGCTGTTACGGCGTTATTTTCGATAAGATCGCGTAATTTCATTTTTGTCTGCCTCCTGTCTTTTTCTATTTATATCTTTAGTCGTTGAATTGCTGTGCTTTGAACTTTACCTCGATAGTAGTACCCTTTTCTACCATAAGTCCGCCCTCGATGCTCTGGCTCTCCACATAGGCATCTTCCTGATCGCCGACAATGTTCTTTGAAACATAGTTCAGTCCGTAGGCATAGATGGTCTGGTTTACCGCCTCGGGAGAGTAGCCTGTCAGATCGGGCACCGTTACGGGGTCGGTCGTGTTGCCCTTTTTGGTGTAAAGGTAAACATATCCGTCCTTGGATATGGACATTCCCGTCTTGGGAGACTGCTCCACTACCTCGATGCCGCTTCCGACGGTCACGATGTGGTCCTCCATGATGCCCAGTCCGAGAAGTGTCTTCTTGGCGTCGTCGATAGATGAGCCCCTTACAAGAGGTATCTTTATGTCAAGGTTCTTCAGCTCAAGCTCGCTGTACTCAGGGCTCTTGTCCATGTATTCGAGGACGTCCTGAAGTATATTTGCAGCGCATGGAACCGCGACCTTGCTTCCGTAATACTGTTCATTGGCAGTATCAGGCATATCTGCCAGAACAAGAAGCATGAGATCGGGATGGTCAGCGGGAGTAAAGCAGATATAAGAAGCACCGTATTCCTGTATCTCAGCGTTTTCCTGCTTGTTCTCGTCAAGAGTATTGTCCATTTCGCTGAGTCGCTGTGATGTACCCGACTTACCGCCGATAGCATAGCCCTTGATCTTAACATTTCCTGTCTGGTTATTCTCAACCACATATTCCAGAGATTCGCGCATGATGGCGGAGGTGTCCTCGGATATTACCTGACGTCTTACGGTGCGCTCGTTTTTCAGCTCGATGTTTCCGTCGCTGTCCACTACTCTGTCCACCACATAAGGCTCAAGCAGATAGCCGCCGTTGACAACAGCACTGCAGGCTGTTATGAGCTCCAGAGGAGTAACGGTAACACACTGTCCGAAGGATGAAAGAGTAAGGTCGATATTGGTCATTGCCCTTCTCTCGGGTGTATCTTTAAGAGGCGGTATATCGCCATCCATCTCATACGGAAGATCGATACCCGACTTTTCCTCAAAGCCGAACGCATCAAAATACTGGTGGAACTTTTCGATGCCGAGGGATTCTCCTATAGATATAAACGCAGGGTTGCATGAATTCTTGAGAGCTGTCTTGAAGTCCTGCACATGATGTCCGCCCTTTTCATGGCAATCGATCCTCAGCGGCGTCTCGGTTCCGTCATCACGGAGCACAAAGCCCTCGCAGTTGTAGCTGAACTTGTTGACATCTATGGTCTTTTCCTCAATAGCTGAGGCTGCTGTAACTATCTTGAATACAGAGCCCGGCTCATAGGTCTCGCTTATGCACTTGTTCTTCCACTGACGCTCACGAGCTTCGGGAGTATATTCCTCAATATCCTTTTCCGTAGGATTATCTATCTTCTTCTCGGTGAATATCTTCCTGAGAAGCATACCGTCATCGGCAAGTTCCATAGGATTGTTAAGGTCAAAGCTGGGATATGTAGCCATGCTCAGGACCGCGCCTGTCTGGGGGTTCATGAGGATAGCGCATGATCTGTTCTTGACGTCGTGCTCCACAGACATCTCCTGAAGCCGCTTTTCCAGTATGAACTGGAGCTCTCTGTCTATGGTGAGATATACGTCTGAGCCGTCCTTGGGCTCAAAGGTCTTGGAGTATCTGTAAGGCAGCTCCTTGCCGTTTGAGTCTACCGCTGAAACGGTTCTTCCGTCTACGCCCGAGAGGTAGCTGTCATAGTAAGATTCAATGCCGTAGGCGATATTGCCGTTTGTGAAGCCCACCACCTGAGCAGCAAGCTCATTCTGAGGGTAATAGCGCTTGGTATCCTCTACACTTCCCACGGATATAAAGCCCACATCACCGAAGAACTCGGCTATCTCGTCTGCAACAGGCTTTTCTATCTGCGTCTTGAACTCCACATAGCGTCCTTCGGCGTCCATAGCCTCCTTGACCTTGTCGGCAGTGACGGACAGCTTTGACGCAAGGAACGTAGCCGCCTGCTCTCTGAACTCATCCGTTGATGCAGGGAGGACGTTGGTCTCGTTCCCCTCCTCGTCATAAACGGGAGTGTAGGTGCCGTTGGCTTTATCCGCATTCCTCTTTTCTATGAGCTTGCCGAGATTCTTCATATCCTCCTGAAAGCTCTGTGGGTCAATGAATATCTTGTATACAGTGGCGCTCTTGGCAAAGGTATAGCCGTTTGCGTCATATATTGAGCCTCTGTGGGCTGATATGCTTATAGAACCGAAGTGCTGGTCGTTTGCCATTGTCTGGTACTTTTTGTTATCCAGCACCGATATCTTGAAAAAATTGGCAGCGACCGCAGTGAACAGCAGGCTGAATGCCGCCGTCATCACGATCTTGCTCCTGAACCTCATTGCATTTGAGGGATTGGTATTTATCACCGCAGGATTCTTCCTTTCCGTGAAAAATTCATCTATAAATAAATAAGGCAGGGTTTTCATGTGCCCCGCCTCTGAACATCTTATTTTTTTCTGGGATGTCCTTTTGTTCTGATACGACGAAGGATTTATCGCTATTCAAGCGTGGGACTGCCGCTCCCGGGCTTTTAATCACGCCCAAAGCCCGGGAACTGCAATTCCGTTATTCCGATCACCCGCTGTATCTCCGTGTTCTACATATAACTTCGGCATATATATTTTTTGTCGCCGATAGTGTTCATTTTAATAACAGGCAGTCCATGTGTTATATTTATATTGGTACTACCCTCTGAAATATTCCACGCACTTATCGAAAAGGGATTTAATTTTCGCGATCAAGCCCTTTTCCTGTTCGGGAATTGTTACGACGTCGCCTGTCTGCGTCTTGATGTAAAAGATCTGTGAGGAATTAAGCTTTACCATTCCGAGAGACTGAGCATATTCTTCTATATTCTTTGCGCTCATCTTACTGTCAAGTTCAGACTGGAGTCTTACGTTTTCGGCTTCGGCGCTATCCAGCTTTTCATTCATTGCGGACACCTTGTTGTACATGGTGTTGCGCTTGTCAAGTGAATAGATGACCGAGCCCAGCAGCGCGGCAGCCAGCAGAGATACGAATAATATTGCGAGTATGGAACCGCTTCTTGCTTCGTTCCTGCTCATTTCGATCTCGGGCTTCTGCTCAGAGTCGTTGTGCAGAGCGCCTTCTGTATCGGTCGTCTCGTCCGAATCGGCGTCATCGTAGCTTTCATCGTTATAATAGCGTACAGTGTTTTCAGCCATTGCTTTCCGCACTCCTTTCTATTATTCTGAGCTTAGCGCTTCTGCTTCTGTTGTTTCTTTCGAGTTCTTGTTCTTTAGCCTCAATGGGCTTTCTGTTTATAAGCTTCCCCTGCGGCTTATGACCGCATACACACTGGGGAAAATCCGGTGGACATATACAGCCCCTGCACCATTCCGCAAATTTCTGTTTCACGAGTCTGTCCTCGAGGGAATGGAAGGTTATTACTGCAAGGCGTCCGCCTGCCTTCAGACTGAAGAATGCGTCCTCAAGCCCTTTTGAAAGGTGCTCGAATTCTCCGTTGACTGCTATCCTTATTGCCTGAAAGGTCTTTTTGCATGGGTTCTTTTCACGTCTCGCCTTCTGAGGAACGCTTTCTCTTATAATGTCAGCGAGCTGAAGTGTGGTCTCTATAGGAGCTGTCTCTCTTGCTTTTACTATATTTGAAGCTATTCTGCGGGAGAATTTTTCTTCTCCGTACTCAAATATTATCCTTGCAAGTTCAGACTCGGTATAGGTATTGACTACATCGGCAGCGCTCATTCCCTCCTTGCTCATACGCATATCCAGCGGAGCATCGGAGTGGTACGAGAAGCCTCTGCTTCCCTCGTCGAGCTGGAATGAAGATACGCCCAGATCCATAAGGATACCGTCGGCGTACCCGATATCGAGTTCATCGAGGACCGCTCTTATTTCCGAATAGTTCCTGTGGAACACCTTCGCATTCTTATAGACCGCGAGCCTTTCCGTCGCAACTGCGACTGCATCGGGGTCTCTGTCAAGAGCGATCAGTCTGCCTTTTTCGCCAAGGCGGGCTGCTATTGCAGAGGAATGGCCTGCACCTCCTGCGGTACCGTCAACATAGATACCGTCGGGACGGATGTTGAGACCGTCGAGACATTCCTCAAGCATAACAGGTATATGGCTGAATTCCATTAGTTAAAACTCTCCTTAATCCGACGGGTGTCGGAACAAAGACAAAAACGTCCGTATCACAGAACGAGATCCGCAAGCGCGTTGTTGATCTCCTCCTGAGAGATGTTATTATTGAATTCCTCCCATTTAGCCTTATTCCATATCTCGCATCTCCTGTTCGCGCCGATAACAACGACTTCGTCGGTTATGCCTGCGTGATCTCTGAGCTGCTGGGTGATGAAAATACGTCCCTGTTTATCGGGGATCTGCTTATCTGCACCTGCAAGGAGCTTACGTCTTATGTCGCTTCCCTGCTTACCGGGTATGGAGTTGAGCGTTTCACAATAGTCCTGAAATGCATCGAGCGAGTAAACGGCGATGTAGGCATCATCATGGCCCTGACAAAGGTAAAATTCGGCTCCGAGGATTTCACGGAGCTTTGTGGGGAAGCTCATACGGCCTTTCTGATCTATACTGGGGTAATATGTACCGCATAACAGATCTGCCATCGAACTTCGCCTCGCTTTCCTTTGAAACTCAGGAATGATTTACCATTTTTTGGAAAATTTCACTTCCCATCACCTTTTTTCACCCTAAAACTATTTTATCATCAATCGGGTAGAATATCAAGACGGAGTATTTCACAATCATTAACACAGAAATCGCCTATTTTTTGTTGATTTTGTTCAATGATTAATCAAAGGTTGCTTTGATGCGAAACAAACGTTTTTATTTTTGTTAAATTATTTTCTTGTTTTTCACCTTTCTTCACCTTTTTGGATGTTTTTCAGGTTTTTTTCACCTCTCGGCTTCACCCTTCGTCACCCAAAAGGCGAAATAAGTCTTCGGATATAGAGCACCGTGGCGATCTCCTGTATCCAAAGACTTATTTCTTTTGTTCTTCTATATGTGCGGTATACCGCGATCAGTCATATGTATATGTGAGACTGAATTTCGATGATTTAAGACCCATCATCATGGAGAAGGGATAGCCCTTCGCGTAGGTCTGTCCGTCTATGAGCACCTCGGTGACATAGCCTGTCTCGTCAGAGTACACGGGCTGTATCCAGTTGCCGGGGTCATCGGAAAGGGTGATGTTGTAGGCGGTCTCCAGCTTCTTTCTCACTACCTCCGCGCTCATATATGTAACTGTTCCCCAGTGGGGATCAAAGGCTGCATCGTAGTCGCTGGGCACACTTCTGAGGTAGGGGTAATCCGCATAGAACACCTCATAGCAGTTTGCCGAGCAGCCTCCGCTTGATGCGGAGAATACGGTCAGCGCGTAATTGTCGTCGTAATAAAGAGCCTCGCCGAGGACCTCCTCACAGGCGTCGATGACTATCTGCGGCGGATTGGGCTTACCTCTCAGGTCCTTTGAGTCGTCGCCGTTATACTTTATATAAGTATACACTGCAACTGCCTGAGCCTTGATAGCTTCGTATGAGAAGCTTCCGCCCACCTCGCGGTTGACTATCTCAGAGACTACCTTGAGGGTATCGCCCGCAGGCTCATGAGCAATGGTAAGCTCCTCCTCATCGGTGAGTCCCGTATTCATCAGGTAAGTTCCGGGGTAATAATGGAACAGGATATCCTGATATGTCCAGCCTGCATAGGCTGCATAGAAGTTGGCGCCGTTCTGGCTCATGCCGACTCCGTGTCCCCAGCCGTATGTTACAAAGGCAAATTCGCCGGGCTGGGCAGCAATGCTGGGATCGGGCTGGGATTCGGGGATATCTCCCACAAAGGCGCCCGAGGTCTTGAGCTCTACGGCAGTAGGCTCCTTGCTTCTGCTCTTTGCAGCGTTCTTGGAAAGGGTCGGCGTCCCCTTTCTGAGGGCACTCTTCTTCTTGGCGATCTCCTCCTCAAGAGCCTTGCGCTCCTCTTCGGAAAGTCCTGCGAAGGGATCCACAGGCTCGCCCACTTTCGCCATTTCAGGCGTTGCAAGCTCATAGCTTACGAGAGACATACTTGAGTCATAGTCGCTGATATCAGCCTTGACCCAGTCCTCTGGCATTTTCTGCTCCTCCTCGGCTATAACAGCCTCGGCAGCAGAAGCAGCCTCAGTCTCATCAGCCGCAGCGCTTTCCACCGCAGAAGTTGTGACAGCTGAGGTCTCCTCAGCCGTTGTACTGTCCGCAGTATCCATGCCTGTTGTAGCCGAGAGCACAAGTGCTCCCGATACAGCAGCTGCCGCTCGTTTGAGCATTTTCTGCATAATCATAACAATCTCCTTTTAAAAACATAAGGTAGCTCACTAACGTTATTCGTCGTTCTTCGGGGGAGTATCGTGCTCGACTGCCTCTTTCTCTTTTTCCTCCCGAGCCTTTTTCCACTCCTCAGTGCGCTGGATAGTTGTCATGTCTCCTGCGACCTCGCCGTCCCTGAGCCTTCTGGCAACTACTAAGAAACGGGAGTTATCCTCGTCCGCATAGCAGGTGGAGAGGGTCAGCAGCTGGTCGCCGTACTTCACATCCACTCCCGTATCGAGCATCCATCTGCTCTTGCAGTTGTCGATATAGAAGTTGAAGTCCTCTTCTGAATCAAGCTCCTCCATATTCCAGTAGTGGAAGTCGGTAGCATCGTAGCTTCCGCTGGTAATAAGGAAAGCAAAAATAACATAATCATAGGTCTTGTAATTTGAGCTGTACTGGATAAAGGGGCTTACGTCATAGAAATCGAAGTCCTGACGATAGCGCCTGAGACAGCCCATCATGTTGCCGTTCCACATTGCATGACCGTAGATGACCTGATTTTCGGAGTGCTGACTCTCGTCACTTCCGAACTCATCGCGGTAGTCCAGATAGAGAGTACCCTCCTGATCGTGGTTCCTGTAAAGGTCATGGTCAAGGTAGAATGCATCGGGGACATACTCCTCGGGACCGTAGTAGGGATCGTTAGCAGGTATCTCGCCGGGGTCCTTTACTACGGGGTAGTCCAGCTGGAGACCATCGATCTTCAGCCAGCCGACTATGTCCTTGTTGACTCTGAGCAGGGACTTTGCCCTCTCCGTCATACCGTCCGATGACGGTGCATAGTCTATATTTTCAGCCCAGCCCAGCGGAAGAACGCCCACATCCTCAGAAGTGAGCTCGGCAGTCTCGGTCACCTCACTGAATTTCGGTACTGTGTCCGTTTCCTTGTTGAGGAAAAGAGCATATCCGCCCAGTCCGAGAGCTGCGGCACATACCGCACAGGCTGCAATAGTTTTCGCTTTTTTGCTCATTGATATTTCATCTTCCTCCATCAGCCGTAGGGAACAAATTCCGCGTTGGGATCGTAACGCTCATTGGGGTGATCCTGATAGTAACTTGTGGGCCACTTGATATTGGGATTTGGCTTGCTGTTCTGTGTGCCCGCCATAGGATCTTCGCCGTCCCTGACCATTCTCGCCATGATGATGAGACGTCCGGCATCCTCGTCGGGAAGCGTGGTATTGCAGGTAGAAAGAGTTATGAGCGGATCGCCGTACTTCACATCAACGTCGTTAAGTCGGAGAGATCTCCTCTTAGCCTCGTTGACAAAGCCGTAGAACTCATCCTCGTCAGAGAACTCAAGCTCATTCCAGCAGTCGAACTTGGTATCGGTTTCGTCTCCGCTGTCCAGAATGAAGTAGGCAAATATCTTATAAGTGTATTTCCGGTAATTTGAACTGAGATAGATGATAGGGTGTTTGCCGTAGTAATCCTCGTGTCTCTGGTACCATTTAAGGCTTCCGAACATCTGCTCGTCAAGCATATTGTGTCCGTAGATGACCAGATTTCCCGAATTGGGGCACTTGAGATAGCCGTCCTCGCCCACCTCGTCGAAGTGGTTTCTGTAATCGAGGAATATCTCGCCCGCCCTGTTCTCGCTGAGGTCGAACTTCATATTCATGTATTTTTTATTGTCATCGGCCTGCATCACAGGATTGTTTATAGGTGTATCGGGGATATTGATAACGCCAACGATATCGTGGTTCTGGTCCCAGAGCTTGCGCGCTCCGTCCAGCATACCCTCGAACCTTATCCTTGTTTCGCCTTCATCCTCAACGGCAATAGTATTAGCCTCCCTGCCGTCGTAGATGTCATATATTTCCATGATATTCTCGGTCTTGTGCTTACTTGCCCACAGCTCATAGTAATAATCGCCCACAAGGTAACCGCAGACGAATATCGCTATGACAGAACCGAGAAATACTATTTTTCTCACACATTCGAGAACGCTGTCGCCCTTTTCGGGGAAAAGCCCTCTCAGCTTCTGTGCGAAGGTCTTCTTTTTCTTCTTCTTTTTCTTATGGGACTTCTCTGTCGTCATCCCCTCCGCGGCAGCTCTCATGACAGGCTCAGCCCATTTCTCCGCAGCAGGCGGAGGAGCCTCCTCATGATGATGTCCCACGGGAGTGAATACCACAGTGTCCTCAGCTGCATCTGCTCTTATGATATCCGCAGCTGTCTCATAAGCCCGAGGCTCATTATAATAGGTATGCTCCTGTTCAGGCTCGCTGTATGCCGTATCCGCCGTCTCAGTCTCCGTGAAGTCCATGACCTCATCGGTGACATTGGCACGGACCTCCGAGAAATCCTCAGTTATCTCCTCAGCTATCTCATGGAGCTTCTCTTGTGCGTTAGGCTCCAGTGCAGGGATTATATCCGAGATATCGGGGCCTGCCTTTGCAGCAGCAGCGGCAGCAGCCTCAGCCTCACGGGCTGCGATACGTTCAGCCTCCGCCTTTTCATTGGCGATGGCTTTGTCCAGCTCGTAAAGTATATCAGCAGCAGTTGAACCCGACCTGTCCTCAGTGCGTCTGAGGCGTCCCACATTGACATCGGCGCGTTCAGCTTCTGCCTTGTTTTCATATGTCGTCGGAGCGACTTCCGCTTCACCGCGGATAGACCTTCTGATAGCTTTTATCTTCTCAGCTCTGCGCTGAGCCTCGGTCATTCCGTCGGTCATTTTTTCGCTCATCAGTCTGTCCTCGCCTCCATCAGTATTTTTTCTATCGTATCGAACGCAAAAGCAGCGGCACATCTTCTGATATTGTCCCTGCTCAGGTCGCTGAGCTTCCAAAGCTCTGGCAGACACACGAACTGCCTGCCGCAGATATCGAAACCGATATAGACCGTTCCGACGGGAGTCTCGGCAGTTCCGCCCGATGGACCTGCGATACCCGTTACCGAAACGCAGACGTCTGCCCCCGAGCATTCCTTCAGTCCCCTGACCATGCCCAGAGCCGTCTCCTCGCTGACCACGCCGTACTTACGGATAGTCTCGGCAGGTACATTGAGGAACTTGGTCTTTATACGCTCGGAATAAGTGCATATCCCCAGCTCAAAGACCGCAGACGCACCCGATACTGATGTAATAAGCTCTGAAAGAAGTCCGCCCGTACAGCTTTCTGCCGTAGCAATAGTCAGACTTTTCCGTTCTAATAATTTTACAACATTACTGACCGATTTGTCAAGTTTTTCGGCATTACATTCAGAAAATTTACTGCTTACCACTAAATCGCCGCCCTTGCTTTAGTAAACATTATACAAAATCAGTGTGATAATTTTGTGAGAAAATTAAGAATTATTCGCCATAATTGAAAGTTTTCATCTCCGTACCCTCAACAGCCTTCTGTATCAGCGGCTCGAAATCGAAGCTGTTCTGAGCCTTCTCAACGTCGCTGAGCACGGGGCGCACCTTGGGATGACGGGGAGTGAATACGGTACAGCAGTCCTCATAGGGAAGGACGGATGTATCGAATGTATCTATCTTGCGCGCAATGTCGATTATCTCGGTCTTGTCCATGCCTACACAGGGACGGAAAACAGGTATCCTGCAAACCGCGTCGGTGCAGGCGATAGCAGCCATGGTCTGGCTTGCCACCTGTCCTACGCTCTCACCTGTTATAAGGGCAAGGCAGTTGTCCTTGGCTGCGATGCGCTGTGCTATCTCCATCATGAGCCTTCTCATTATAATAGTAAAGAACTCCTCGGGACAGTGGTCCTTGATAGCCTCCTGAAGCTCCGTAAAGGGCACACAGTAGAATGCTATGCCGCCGCAGTAGTCCGTCAGCTTCTGACAGAGCTGCTCGACCTTGAGCTGTGCGCGGTCGGAGGTGTAGGGAGGGCTCACATAGTGGATGGCAGCGATATGAACGCCGCGCTTTGCCATCATGTAGCCTGCAACAGGACTGTCGATACCGCCCGAAAGCAGAAGGAGCGCCTTTCCGCTGCTTCCCACGGGAAGTCCGCCTGCTCCCTTGATGTTCTCGGCGTGAACAAAGGCGTTCTCGTCGCGTATCTCAACAGTAACAGTGACCTCGGGGTTCTTTACGTCCACGGACAGGTTCGGGAATCTGTCAAGGAGCTTTCCGCCCAGCTCCGCACATATCTCGGGAGACTTCATGGGGAAAGCCTTGTCGGAGCGCTTTGCGTTGACCTTGAAGGTCTTTGCACAGCTGAGCACCGTATCAAGATACTCATAGCTCTTGGCGCATATGTCCTCGAAATCCTTCTCGCATACGCAGGCACGGCACAGAGTTGCAATACCGAATATCTTGCCCACTCTGTCCACAACCTCGTCAAGGTCGATGTCCTCGTCAAGAGGAGTGATGTATGTTGTAGACTGAGCACTGGTCATCTGAAAGCGACCGAGGGGCTTCAGTCTGCGCTTTATGTTCTTGATGAGCATATCCTCGAAGGTTTTTTTGTTCAGACCCTTCAGAGCCATCTCACCATATTTTACAAGTACTAATTCCTTCATATCTATTCTCCTAATATACTATTATAAATATAAATATCAATTCGTGTAGGTATCTCCCTCGGCAGCGCTGTAGTATCCGATGACAAGCTTGTCCTGCTTCATGGGATGCTCGTTTGACTCATCTATCAGCTCCTTGCGACTGTAGTATCTGAGTTCGCTGTCCTTAATGGGTCGGAGGGCAGTCCACGCCTCTGAGGCATATCCGTCCTTGAACTTCACCACCCAGTAATGCCTGTTGTCGGAGGAATAACGATTTGTCATGCTCTCTCCGAGAAGCTCACAGGAATCGTTCATCTGTCCCTTGCCCCTGATGATGTATTCCTTGTCAGCAGGGACTTTCTCGCCCTTTTCCTTGTACACATCCTCTACTTGTGCGGTCACAGCCTTGAGGTAAGACTTTGCCGTTGCATTTCGCGTGCTGACCTTTGAGCCCGTGGTCGTTTTCATTGCTTCACAAAGGAACCAGAAGCCGCCAACACAGAGCACCGCAAGCACAATAAAAATTATAATAAGCGCTTTCAGCGGACTTTTCTTCTTTTTCTTTGCTTCCTCCATATTAACCCCTTACCTTTTCCATACCGGCGCGAAGTCCCTCACAGAAGTCATCAAGCTCTGACTCAGCAGTCTCCGCGGTGATACTTATTCTCAGTGCGCTGTCGGCGCGTTTATCCCTTATACCGAACTGTCCCAGCACTCCGCTCTGCTGTCCCTTTGAACAGGCTGAGCCGCTGGAAACATATATTTCCCTGCTTTCAAGAAAGTGCAGCATTATCTCCGACCTTTTGCCCCCTGCAGAGATATTTATGACATATGGCGAACCGTCCTCGGGAGAGTTCACCTCAACTCCTTCGATATCCTTCAGCTGTTCCAGCAGATATGCCTTCAGGCGAAGTGCCTTTTCATAGCGCTGTGCAACTGTGGGCAGGTATTTCTCCACGGCAGCTCCGAAGGCAGCTATGAGAGGAACGCTCTCTGTTCCCGAGCGTATGCCTTTTTCCTGCTTGCCGCCGGTAACTACGGGAAGCACACGGACGCCCTTTCTGATGTAGAGCGCTCCCACTCCCTTTACTCCGTGTATCTTGTGGGCGCTGAGGGAAACAAGGTCTGCATTGAGTGCGCTGACCTTGACGGGAAGCTTCATGTAAGCCTGAACGCAGTCCGTATGGGTCACGATATCGGGCATACGGCGGTTTATCGCCGAGAACACTTCCTTAACCGGAAGTATATAGCCCGTTTCGTTGTTGACGTACATCATGCTTATAAGGCAGGTATGCTCATCGCAGGCACTTATGAAGTCCGCCGCATAGAACCGTCCGTCCTCACGGGGCGACGCCCTTACCACCTCAAAGCCCTTAGTCTCAAGGTCGGCGGCAGTCTCCTCCACCGAGGCGTGTTCCACTGCGGAAATGACTATCTTTTTCCGTTTTCTGCCGTAAGCTGCGGAAGCTCCGCGGAGTGCAAGATTGTTGCTCTCGGTAGCTCCAGATGTGAAGTATATACAGCCGCTGTCCGCGCCTATGGAGTCGGCTATGGTCTTTCTTGCGCTGTCCATAAGGAGCTGCGCTTCGAGACCTGCGCGGTGGAGCGACGATGGATTTCCATATTTCTGTGTCATTGCGGTCACTGCTGCCGCCACTGCTTCCTCGCAGGGCTTGGTGGTCGCCGCATTATCAAGGTAAACTTCCATTATATGTTCCCCTTTTATCAGTATAGTAGCATACCTTATATTATAACATATTATTAAAGAAAAGGCAAGAGGCGCGGAGAAAAAGCTTCCGCTGCGTCATTTCTGCCGCGAAACAGCCGGCGGGGGGCTCCCCGCTTATAACATATTATTATAAAAAAGGCAAAGGGCGCGGAGAAAAAGATTCTGAGAACAAAATCGAAAATATATTCTGTTTTTTGTTGCTTTTTTTCGGCTGTTATGTTATAATCAATATGTATATCTATTTTTTACGGAGGAAGGAACCTTGAAGAGAAGTGTCGCCGCCAAGGGCTGTACAAAAGAAAAATATCTGCTGGCATTCCTGCTGGGCTTCGGCACCATGCTTTTCACTGTACTGCCAATGATGCTCACCGAGCACGGTTATTTCATATACTACGGCGATTACAACGCTCAGCAGATACCCTTTTACAGCCTTGCCAATGACGCGGCAAGAAGCGGCGGACTCGGCTGGAACTGGTTCACGGATCTGGGCTCGGACTTCCTTGCCTCCTATTCGTTCTATCTCAGCGGCAGTCCCTTTTTCTGGCTGACCGTCCTGCTCCCGAGGGGACTGGTGCTGTATGCCATGCCCGTTGTCCTCGCGCTGAAGCACGGCATCGCCACACTGACCGCATATGCCTATATCAGGCGGTTCGTCCGCGGCAAGAACGCCGCTGTCACAGGAGCTCTCCTCTATGCCTTTTCAGGCTTTCAGGTATACAACATCTTCTTCAACCACTTTCAGGACGTCACAGCCCTGTTCCCTCTCATGCTCATTGCCATGGAGGAAAACATCAACTGCCGCCGCAAGGGCGTTTTCGCCCTGACCGTGGCGCTCTGTGCCTGCGTGAACTACTACTTCTTCGCAGGTCAGGCAGTGTTCCTGATACTATACTACCTTTTCCGGATGAGGTGCAGGGACTTCCACACCTCATGGAAAAAATTCTTCGGACTTCTCTTTGAAGCTGTCATCGGCTCCCTCATGGCAGCCTTCATACTGCTGCCGTCGGCTATGGCTCTCATGGGCAATTACAGGATAAGCGAGAGGCTCTACGGCGCGGATATGACCGCTTACACCGACAAGACTCTCCTGCCCCGTCTGGTGCAGACCCTGTTCATGCCTGCGGACCCCCCTGCCTACCCGAACCTGTTCAGCTCGGACTACGAAAAATGGGCTTCCATCGGCGCATACCTGCCCCTTTTTTCAATGGCGGGAGTCATCTCGTTCATGCATCTGCGCAGGAAACACTGGGCTTCAAAACTGCTGTTCTGCTGCGGAGTTTTCGCGGTGATACCCATACTCAACAGCCTGTTTCAGGCAGTGAATTCCTACTACTATGCGCGGTGGTTCTATATGCCCATACTCATTATGGCTATGATGACCGCACACAGCCTCGACGATGAGGAAAACAGCGGCTTTACGGGACTGAAAGTCTGTGCCGCCATGACGATCGCCTTTGCGGTCATCGGCTGCTTCCCTGCCAAGCCCAAGGACGGCGAAAAGGCAAAGCTGTTCACCATGCCCGAGGACGTCCTCTATTTCTGGATAACCATTGGCGTTACGGTGCTGTTCCTTGTCTGCTCCTACCTCATTTTCCGCAGGAAGAAAAAGGGCAGACTCAGCACTGCATTCGTGGTATTCGTCACAGCGGTCTCCTCTATAATCTGCGTGTTCACCACCACTCTTTACGCCGCAAACAGTGTTACCTCCGCCCGTGAGTATATTGACACAGCCATCGACGGCGAGGACGAGGTATGGGAGCCTGTCAGCGAGGACAACTTCTTCAGGATAGATATTTCCGCAGACTGCGACAATTATCCCATGATCTGGGGGCTCCCCACCATGAGAGCTTTCCAGAGCGTGGTAAATACATCTATAATGGACTTCTACAGCTATGTGGGAGTACCGAGAGATGTGGCTTCCAGAGCAAAGCTCAGCCATTATACTCTCCGCGGACTTTTCTCCGTCAAGTATTACTACAAGGAGAAAAAAGAGGGATGCTCCTATGAGGAGCTTCTCCGCTCCACTCCCGACAGCTCCTCGTCATCATCTTCTAATTCTGCGGACGAGAATACCGACATTGCCATTATCCCCGATGAGCTCCCCGATTTCAGATACGTCGGCGAGACCGAGCATTTCGAGATATACGAGAATGAACTGTATGTACCCATGGGCTTTGCATATAATACCTATATCACCAAAAAGGCTGCCGATGACAAGGGAAAGCTCCAGCGCGAGAAGGTAATGATGAAGTCCCTGATACTCACCGACGAGCAGGCAGAGAAGTACAGCGATATCCTCAGGGAGTACGATCCCGAGAGGGATACTTCCATGTCGCGGGAGTCATACAGGATGTTCTGCCGCGAAAAGACAGCCTGCTCCGCAAAGAGCTTCAGCTTCGACTCCCACGGCTTTACCTCCGAGATAGACCTTGATTCGCCTGAACTGGTATTCTTCAGCGTACCGTACAGCAGCGGCTGGACCGCCGAGGTAAACGGCTCTCCTGTCGACGTGGAGAAGGTCAACGAGGGCTTTATGGCTGTCAGAGCCGAAAAGGGCAGTAACACCATCGTTTTCAGATACAGAACGCCATACCTCAGGGAGGGCGTTATCATAAGCTGTATAAGCGCAGCGGTGCTGGCGGTATATGTGCTTATATCCCGCAGAAAGCGCAGCAAGGGAGACTACGCCGACCACAGGCACTTCTATGATTACAGCTCCTGTGAAAAAATAAAGGCAGCGCAGGAATACTGCGACAGCCTGTTCAATACCAAAGCATGACCAAGGAGGAAATATAATGCATCTTCAGGAAAAAACTCTCACCAGCGATGTCAAGTATGAGGGAGTCATCTTCACCATAACCCATGATACCGCCGAGCTTGAAAACGGCAAGACTGCCGCACGCGACGTTCTCCACCACAACGGCGGAGTCTGCGTGATACCCGTTACGGAGAACAACGAGATATTCCTCGTCAAGCAGTTCCGCTATCCCTTTCAGACGGTGACGAGAGAGGTCCCTGCAGGCAAGCTTGAAAAAGGCGAGGATCACGCCGAATGCGGACGCCGCGAGCTCCTCGAGGAGACAGGCTGCACCTGCTCGGAGTACATCTACCTCGGGGAGATGCTCCCCACCCCTGCCTACAACAGCGAGATAACCTATATGTACCTCGCAAAGGGGCTTACCTTTACCTCACAGAGCCTTGACCCCGACGAGTTCCTCGATGTAGAGCGCATACCGCTCTCAGAGGCTGTTGCACAGGTCATGGACGGCACTATCCGCGACGGCAAGACCCAGATAGCAATACTCAAGGCGGCAAGAATGCTGGGTATATAACAAAAAGACCCACCTAACAGGCAGGTCTTTATGTAAGATCACTGATCAAAGCTCGTCAGCTTCTTCGTTTGCTTCCTCGGAAGCCTCGGTCTCCATGATCGCAAGCTGTCTCTCATATGCATCAAGGATATTCTCCTCAAAGAGCTTTCTTGCTGAAGGTGAGATGGGATGAACGATATCGCGGAAAACTCCGTTTTCGTCCTTGCGGCTGGGCATTGCAACGAACAGTCTTCCATCGCCCTGAACGACCTTGATATCATGTACGGCAAACATATCGTCGATAGTCACCGAAACTACCGCTCTGAGTCGTCCGTCAGACATGATCTTTCTGATCTTCACATCTGTAATTTCCATAATTTTTCCTCCTTATATGTGGTGTGACTCCTTGGTTATACGCTGAAAAATTATTTCTTTTTCTCAACCGTTTTCAGCAGAAAGTAAACCTATGAACTATTATACAGCATATTTTGTAAAAATGCAAGCTATTTTTGCGTGGTTTTAAGGAAAAATTATAATTATTTCGTTTTAAAGCGGTGAAAGAACGGTGAAAACAACGTGATAGAGCCAAATAATTACTCATCAGTGTCATATTAATTGACATTAATTCTTAATTTTTTAATATTTTTGTGCTTTAAAAGCACAGCTTTTTCACTCGAAAGTCCTGTCCGCAGAGCTGCGGACTGCTTATATCAGCCTCTCACATCGGGGCTATTCTATTCATTCAAAGAAAGGTGATCATTTTGGATATCAACATCTTAAAAGGAAAAAAGCACATTCACTTCATTGGTATCGGCGGCTCGGGTATGTACCCCCTCGCACAGATACTCCACTCTCAGGGCTATTACCTGACAGGCTCGGACAATAACGAGACAGAGACTCTCGACGCCGTAAGAAAAATGGGTATCCCCGTTTTCGTAGGGCAGCGCGCCGAGAACATCGAGGGCGCAGACCTTATCGTCCACACCGCTGCTATCATGGCTGACAACCCCGAGCTCATGGCGGCAAGAGCCAGCGGAGTTCCAGTACTTGAACGTGCTGACCTTCTCGGTATCGTCACAAGCTGGTACAACAACGCTATCTGCGTTTCGGGAACTCACGGCAAGACCTCCACTACCTCTATGATCACTCAGATACTCTATACCGCAGGAGTTGATCTCTCCGCATATATCGGCGGAAAGCTTCCCTGCATCGGCGGAAGCGGCATCGCAGGCAAAAGCGATATAATGGTATGTGAATCCTGCGAATTTGAGGACCACTTTCTCAAGTTCTTCCCCGATATATCCGTTATACTCAATATCGATGCCGACCATCTGGATTACTTCGGCACTCTCGAGAATATCATCAAGTCCTTCCGCAAGTTCAACGAGAACACCACAAAGTGCATAATCATCAACGGCTCAGATGAGAATTCCATGAAGTCTCTGGAGGGCATAAGTGGCAAGGAGATAATCACCTTCGGCAGGGACAGCTCCTGTGACTACTATCCCAAAAACGTAAAGCACGAGAACGGTCTCCTCACCACCTATGACGCCATGTACAAGGGCGAGAAGCTGGGCACCGTAACCCTCCATGTGGCAGGTATCCACAATGTGCTCAACTCCCTTGCAGCAGTTGCCGCTGCACGATATGTGGGCGTTGACTTTGAGTTCATACAGAAGGGTCTGGAGGAGTTCCGCGGAGCCAAGCGCCGCTTCGAGAAGCTGGGCTTTGAAAAGGGCATAACCGTTGTGGACGACTACGCTCACCACCCCACAGAGCTGGAGGCTACACTCAATGCTGCTATGGAGATGAACTTTAACCATGTATGGGCAGTTTTCCAGCCATTCACCTTCTCCCGTACAAAGCTCCTGCTGGACGACTTCGCAAGGGTATTGCAGATACCCGACCATGCTGTCCTCACCGATATCATGGGAAGCCGCGAGAAGAACACCTACGGTATCTTCACACGCCACCTTGCGGAAAAAATACCAAACTGTATCTGGTTCCCGCAGGACGAGTCAGCCGAGTGGACTGACGAGAGAAAATACGCAAACTTTGAGCAGATCTGCGACTATGTCTGCGAACACGCTCAGGAGGGAGACCTTGTCATAACTCTTGGCTGCGGAGATGCCTACAAGATCGCTAAAATGATACTGAAAAAGCTTTCGGAGGAATAAGCTATGCTGAAAGATAAGGAAATCGCTGTTTTCAACTATATAAAAGCACGTCTCAGCGACGGAATGTCGCCGTCGGTAAGGGAGATAATGGACGCTATGGGCTTCAAGTCCACGTCCACTGCCCACCGCTACATAGAGACTCTGGTCCGTGAGGGACTTATCGAAAAGACAGGAAACTTAAACCGCACCCTGCGCCTGCCTAACAGCGGCACCACTTCCGTGCCCGTTATGGGTACCGTCACCGCAGGTCAGCCTATCACTGCCGTTGAGGACATCACGGGCTACATCGGCTTTGAAGCTCCCGGTGTTGACCCTCAGGAGCTGTTTGCACTGAAAATACGCGGCGAGAGCATGATAGACGCAGGCATCCTCGACGGTGATATAGTCATCGTCCAGCGTGTGAACTACGCTGAAAACGGCGATATTGTCGTTGCTTTCATCGACCGCGAGGAGGCTACCGTAAAACGCTTCTTCAAGGAGAAAGGACACTACCGTCTCCAGCCAGAAAATCCCACCATGGAGCCAATTATCGTGGACGAGGTGGAGGTCCTCGGCAAGGTCATAGGCTTAAAGCGGTATTATTGAACCGTTAGCTTGCAGGGGACGACGTCAGCGACGTCACGCAAGCTGATAAACATTGCTGAGATAAATCGGAATTTAGCGCGTATGCGCTAAGTTGAGAGTTGAAAGTTGAGAGTTGAGAGTTAATGTGTTCGCTTCGCTCACAATATTTAAATATTGTCGCTGCAGGCGACTCTACAACTTTCAACTCTAAACTCAAATCAAAATTTAGCTCCGCTAAATGTTGTATAGATAGTGATCTGAGGTATGCAATTATGTTTGTTTATGAAAAAGTTGACAAGAATGACAAAGAATTATATGAAAAAGTATCCGATCGTTTGTATGATGAAAAGTGGTCACAGTGGGGCGCTGACAGAGAAAACGATATCTATATCGTTTGTACAGGGAAGCACGGAGTCGAAACACCTGTCATTTTTAAAATGCTTTATAAGTCACATTTATTTGAATTTATTCTTCCCGAACCCGACATAACTTATGGGCCTCCAAAGCTATGGATAAGCATTCCCAATGAGCTGCAAAATGATCGCATTGATATCCGTGAAGCTATAAAACGCGCTTTTCGTGAAGCAAAGGGGCTCTCTGATTACGGATCACTGCCAAGAAATGTTGATGATCATATTTTCGTTTTTGAGGATAAATGAGCCCTTAGCCTTTAGCTTTCAGCAATCAGGAAGCGGCTTTGCCGCTTTATTATCGGGCGGCGGAACGCCGCCCCTACATCAGGCTAACGGCTTCGGAATTTAACACCTGCGGTGTTAAATTCTGATTTATAATAATGTCAACTCTGCGGACGACCAATGGTCGTCCCTACACTCTCACCGTCAACTAACCGCTAAAAATAAATATTTTTCAAAAAACACTTCCCTTTTCATAAAAAATAGTGTATAATGTAAGGTGGTTAAATTTACGCCACGGAAAGGACGATACAAATGCTTAATGAAGTAAAAGTCATCATCTGCGGTAAGGAGTACAAGATAAAGACCGCCGAAGCTCCGAATTACGTTTTCGCCCTCGCAAGAGCGCTGGAGACTAAGATCAACGAGATCACATCGGCAAACGGTTCTTCTCCCTATGCCGCTTCCATAATGGTGTCGCTGGCTCTCCTCGACGACCTCAACAAGGCTAATCAGCGCCTTGACAATATCCGCGACCAGACCAAGGAGTACGTTGACGAGGCAGGCAGGACACGCATAGAGCGCGACGCTGCCCAGAAGGAGATCGAGGTGCTCAAGTCCAAGATCGTTCAGCTTGAGAATATGGTCAAGCTCAAGCAGCTCAGCGACAGCATTTAATGAAACAAACCGAGATACTGGCTCCCGCAGGCAGCATGGAAACTCTCCGTGCGGCTCTCCGCTCCAGCGCTCAGGCTGTATACATAGGCGGAAAGCGCTTTTCTGCACGAAGCAGTGCCGCAAATTTCTCCATTGACGAGATAGCTGAGGCAGCAAGCCTTTGTCACAGGTACGGTGCAAAGCTTGATCTGGCTGTTAATACGGTCATCTCCGACGATGAGGCTGAGGATTTCTGCGAGTACATAAAGTCCGCCGCTCAGTGCGGTGTTGACGCCTTTATAGTTCAGGACTGGGGCTGTGCGGAGCTTATCCGCCGCTGCGTCCCCGATGCTGTGCTCCACGGCTCAACTCAGATGTCGGTACACACTGCCGCAGGCGCCTGTCTGCTCCGCGATATAGGCTACGCAAGAGTTGTCCCCGCACGAGAGCTTGATAAGGACGCTATTTCCCGTATCTGCCGCACAGGTATCGAGACGGAGATATTCGTTCACGGCGCTCTGTGTATGTCTGTGTCGGGACAGTGCTATATGTCGGCAATGATAGGCTCACGCTCCGCTAACCGCGGCTGCTGCGGACAGGCTTGCAGACTGCCCTTTTCCGCTGTGGGAAATAAGGACAGGGCTTCCCTTTCGCTGAAAGACCTGTCACTGCTGCCGAAAGCCCGTGAGCTTGCGGATATGGGCGTTGACTCCTTCAAGATAGAGGGACGCATGAAGCGCCCCGAATATGTGGCTTCCGCCGTTAGCGAGCTGAAGTCTGCTCTTGAAGGCGATACCCCCGATATGGCTATGCTCAGGGGAGTTTTCTCACGCGGAGGCTTCACCGACGGCTATTACACAGGCAAAAGGCAGGATATGTTCGGCGTTCGCGAAAAGGACGACGTTATCTCTGCCCATGAGCTGATACCCAAGATACATGAGCTGTACCGCTTTGAGCGAAAGGCTCATACCGCGGACTTCCACGCTGTCATAAAAGAGGGACAGCCTGTGGTCATAGAGGCTGTTTGCGGTGATATCACCGCTTCTGCTCAGGGCGATGTCCCCGAAAAGGCTATGAACCGTCCTACCGACGAGGCTATGCTGACAAAGCAGCTCTCCAAACTGGGAGACACGGTGTTCAGCTTCGGAAGGCTCACTGCCGACATAGATGAGGGACTTATTGTCCCTGCAGGAAAGCTCAATGAGCTCCGCCGACAGGTGACGGAAAAGCTGACAGAGCTCGTCACACAAAAACATACCCCGAAATATACGGTCACGGATTACTCCCCTGCCGTACCTGCCGCTCATGCAGTGCAGTCTGCGGAAAGGCTGCCTGTGAGGACCTTCTGCCGCACCGCCGAACAGATAACTGCGGCGGCTGATACGTCGGAGTTTCTCATCATCCCCGAGGAGCTGCTCAACGATGATATTCTCGGCACCGTGGACGGGGATAAGATAATAGTATCACCTCCACGCTTCATCACCGACGAGGACAGGCTCACAAGCCGTCTCGAGGAGCTTATCTCCAAGGGCGTCGGCAGGCTTTACTGCCATACTCCCGACTCCGTCGCCATCGGTAAAAAGCTGAGTATGAAGCTCCACGGCAGCTTCACCCTCAATGTGTTCAACTCTTTCAGTGCGGAATATCTGCACGGGCTGGGACTTGAGGACTGCGTATTCTCCGTGGAGGCCACTCTCGGTCAGCTTGGCAGTGTCAGCACAGCTCTCCCGCTGGGAGCTGTCATATACGGACGCCTGCCCCTGATGCTCACAAGAAACTGCCCCATCAAAAACGAGGTGGGCTGCGGAAAATGCACGAAAAAGCTCATCGACCGCACAGGCAGGGAGCTCCCCGTTGTCTGTACAAGGGACTACGCCGAGATACTCAACTCAGACAGACTGTGTATGCTTGACAGGCTCGACGAAATACATAATATCTCCTTCGGCGTGATATACCTCTCCGATGAGGACGCCGACGGCACCAGATCCGCCCTCTCAGGGCGCAAGCCGCAGGGAAACATCACCCGCGGACTTTATTACAGAGGTATCCAATAATGAAACTTACATTCAAAAAGCTGGACCCGAGGGCTGTTATCCCCACAAGGGCCACCGCAGGAAGTGCAGGCCTTGACCTTTGCGCCTGTCTTGACGGACCCGTCACGCTTGCTGTCGGAGAGATAAAAATGATCCCCATAGGCATAACTGCCCAGACCGATTCCGACGATATCGCCCTCCTCATATATCCGCGCTCGGGACTCTCCTCAAAATTCGGAGTCTCCCTCGCCAACTGTGTGGGCGTTGTGGACAGCGACTACCGCGGAGCATGGTTCGTACCCCTCATAAACCACGGCAGAGAGCCCTTTACCGTTGAGCACGGTATGCGTATAGCCCAGCTGATACCCACCCGTATATTAATGCCCGATATTGAAGTCAGCGACGAACTCACCGAGACCGAAAGAGGCAGCGGCGGCTTCGGCTCATCGGGTATATGATAAATGCTTTATAACAAAAGATAGGAGATCGATCATGAAAAAAACACTCTATTTTCTGCTTCTTCTGATTTGTGCCTGCGTCCTCGGCGGCGTGATCGCAAATTCTGCATCAGGTTCATTTGCATGGCTGGGCTGGTCAAGAGGTATCTCACTCAAACCCAGTACATTCTCAACTGACATAATTTCCCTGACCTTCGGCTTCAGCCTCAGCATCAGCGTGGCTCAGGTCATCTTCATCGCCATCGCGATATACACCTACATCAAGACCGTAGGCAAGATTTGCGCTGACAAGTGATCATTATTGTATTTTTCGACAGTTTTTTATCACCTGCCTCCCCTTTAGTTTCCGTATTATACTAAATTTTCCGACATGGGGAAAATCCCCGCGGAATAAACTTGTACATATTTCCCATTGGTGATATAATATAATGTGAGTAAATACGATAACAGCATAAATTAAGGAGCTTCAAAATGTTTACAAAAGATATCGGCATTGATCTGGGAACTGCTAACACCCTTGTATATATGAGGGGAAAAGGTATAATAATAAGAGAGCCTTCGGTAGTTGCCGTAAATACCAGAACTGATAAATGCCGCTATGTCGGCAAGGAGGCTAAGGACGTCATCGGCAGGACCCCCGGTTCTATCGTTGCCGTAAGACCTCTCAAGGACGGCGTTATCGCTGACTTCGACATCGCGACGACTATGCTTCAGGAATTCATAAGGAAAGCCCTCAAGGGCACCCTTTTCACCAAAGCCAATGTTATCATCTGTATCCCCTCGGGCGTTACCGCCGTTGAAAGACGAGCTGTACGCGAATCCTGCAAGAAGGCAGGCGCTAACAACGTCCTCATCATCGAGGAGCCTATGGCTGCGGCTATCGGCGCAGGTCTCCCCACAAACGAGCCCGCAGGCAGCATGATAGTGGATATCGGCGGCGGCACCAGTGAGGTGGCTGTTATATCCATGGGCGGCATCGTGGCTTCACGCTCTGTAAGATGTGCAGGCGACGAGTTCGATGCGGCTATCATCAACTATATCAAGAAAAAGTACAACCTCCTCATAGGTGAAAGAACTGCCGAGAACATCAAGCTTGATATCGGCTCCGCTTTCCCCAGCGAGAAGGAGGAGTCTCAGGAGATCAAGGGCAGGAACCTCCTCAACGGTCTCCCCGAGAATATCATCGTTACATCCGCGGAGATCCGCGATGCTCTGGTAGAGCCCCTTTCAAGGGTCATCGACGCTATCAAGTCCACCCTTGAGGAAACTCCCCCCGAGCTTTCCGCAGACATCATCGACCACGGCATTACCCTCGCAGGCGGCGGCGCCCTCCTGAGAGGTCTGGACAAGCTCATCAACCGCGAGACGGGTATGCCCGTTTATATCGCGGAATATCCGCTGGACTGCGTCGCAGAAGGCACAGGCAAGATTCTGGAGAACATCAGCGATTATCAGGACGCTCTCACCGAAAACGTCAAGTACTATTAAGGAGGAGCGCCATGCGTGATTTCTTAAAAAGCACCCGTTTCAAGATACTTCTTGGATTTCTCGCCTTCCTTGCGGGCATTATGATATATGCTGTCACCAAGGGCGGCTATTCCGTTTCAGGAGCTTCATTTATCAACACCATCACCATGCCCTTCCGTGCCGCCTCAAACGGCATAAGCATGAAGATGGAGGGGACGGTGGATAAGCTCTCCAATGCGGATAAGTATTACGAGGAAAACCAGAAGCTGAAAAAGCAGATCGGCGAACTCAATGCTCAGCTCACCGAGTACGATGCCATAAAGGCTGAGGTGGAGGAGCTCCGCAAGTTCGTTTCCATAAAGGAGGAGCATGAGGACTATATGCTCTCACAGCCCTGCGGCGTTCTGGGCTATGTCACCAACGATCCCTTCAAGTCCTTCACTATCGACAAGGGCTCTGCGGACGGCATTCTCGTGAACTGTCCCGTTGTTACCGCCGAGGGACTTGTGGGCATTACCGTTGAGGTGTCAGAGCACGTTTCCACCGTAAGGACTATCCTCTCACCCGATCTTTCCGTAGCCGCAATGGCTTCATCATCAAGTGCCGATCAGGGCATTATCGAGGGCAATGTGCTCTCATCGGAAAGCGGTCAGACCAAGCTCATCCACGTTCCAAAGAAGAACAAGCTCAAGCGCGGCGATCTCATGATCACCACGGGAACCAGCGGACTCTTCCCCAAGGATTACCCCATAGGTACCATCCTCGATATCGGCCTCGACTCCAACGGTCTTTCAGTATGTGCCGATATACAGCCTTGTGTGGACGTTACCCGTCTTACCTCTGTCATCGTCATAACCGATTTCAGCGGCAAGAAGGAGGAAGACAAGGATGAGGATTAGAACTACCCGTGAGCAGCATATCCTCCGCTTCAAGACCACTCTGCGGTGGATGATTTACTGCCTGCTCATTTTCATAAGCTTCATCATAATGACCTCGGGCACTCTCTATAAGCCCATACTGCTTGTGCCGCTGGCTGTGGGTATAGCTGTCAACAACAACATCTATGCCTCTGCGGTAACAGGAGCCATCTGCGGATTTCTCATCGACATCTGCTGCGGCAAGCTCTTCGGCTACAACGCCGTCATACTCACGGTGTTCTGTATCGCCGCAAATCTGGTGTTTGAGCTGTATCTGAAGGACAGGTTCATCAACTACTTCATCATTACTGCTGCCGCTGCTTTTTTACAGTGCTGGCTGGATTACAAGTTCTACTACCAGATATGGGACTATGAGCACGTCGGACGCATATTCAGGAAGGTCTCCATGAAGGTATGGCTGTATACGGTCATTTCGTCAGTGTTCGTGTTCCTTGTGCTGAAGCTGGTAAACCGTCTCCTCATGCCCCGTGAGCACCTGACTATCGAGGAGGCTATCAACACTAACATACAGACAGAAAACAGAAGATAAAGACACAGACCGCACTTTCCCGTGCGGTCATAATCATAAAGGAGGCAGACCTTTGAAAGGATTTGCGGAAAATCTCAAATCTATCATTATAATACTGCTGGTAGTTGCGCTGGCGCTCCTCAGCTCCTTCCGCCTTATGAAAATTCAGGTGGTGGGCGACAAGGAGATAGCTACGCCCCAGCTCTATGAGCCGGGCACCCTCACTTACACCAAGGGCGTAAAGGCTACCCGAGGAGAGATAATGGACTATGCAGGTAATGTGCTCATCACCAATGACTCCCGTACAGACCTTGTGCTCCAGATGGCTTTCTTCCCCACCGACCTTCAGGAGGGAAACAAGGCGTTGCTGGGCATTTACAGAGCCCTTGAGGAAAGAGGCATAAAGTTCGAGGAGAGCATCCCCATATCTTTCAGCAAGCCCTATGTGTTCAAGTCAAATGACACCGAGGAGCTTATCTCTGACCTCAACCTCAACGTTTATGCCACTGCGGAAAACTGCATAGACAAGCTCATTTCCGACTATGAGATAGACGAGAAGTGCACCGACGAGGAGAAGCGTATCATCGCAGGTATGCGCTATCAGATGATAGACAAGGACTTCTCATACAGCAACGACCTGCTGCTGGCTGAGGGAGTGGACGAGCAGACTGTCATCGACATGAAGGAGCTTGGAAACTTCTACCGCGGCATCGAAGCTGTTGACGCTTCCGAAAGACGTATAGTCCGCGGTGATATACTCCCCCACGAGCTGGGTACAGTCGGTCCTATCTACGCCGAGGAGTACGACGAGCTGAAAACAAAGGGCTACAGCTACAACGACACCCTTGGAAAAAGCGGTATCGAAGCCGCTATGGAGACTCCCCTCCGCGGTGTCAACGGCGAGGAGCAGATAGCTGTCAAGGACGGAAAGGTCCGCGACGTAAAGACGATCTCCGAAGCCACCTCAGGCGAGACTATAAAGCTCACAGTGGACGGAAGCTTCCAGCTGAAGCTGCAAGGCATACTTGATAACTTCATCGCAGGCTTCCCTGCTATCAACCCGAAGCCCGGCATACTCGATGCCAAGTGCGGAGCTATCTGCGTACTGGACGCTAAAACAGGCGCCGTTAAGGGCATGGCTTCCGCACCCACATACAACCTCAAGGACTATTCGGAAAACTACGATTACTTCCTTCAGGCTGCAAATTCGCCTCTGGTAAACCGCTGCACCTACGGTCTCTACCGTCCCGGCTCCACATTCAAGACCGTTACCGCTACGGCAGCTCTCAATGAGGGCGTGGTAACAGGCGGAACCCCTCTGGTATGTAATCAGGGCTACGATTTCTACGGCACCCATTACTCCTGTACGGGATATCACGGCAATATCACCGTGCGCCGTGCCATTGAGGTATCATGTAACTCCTATTTCTATGAAGTTTCCCGAATGCTGGGTATCGACAACATCACAAAGTATGCAAAGCTCTACGGACTCGGCTCCAGTACGGGCATTGAGACAGGGGACGCTCCCGGTTATCTCTGTAACCCCGAGACCTTTGCCGAGAACGGTCAGGAATGGTATGTCGGTTATGTTATTCAGGCAGGTATCGGTAACCAGGACTGCGGTATGACTCCCCTTCAGATGGCTGTTGTGGCAAATACCATCGCTAACCGCGGCGTAAGATATCAGCCATATCTGGTAGACAGCTACTACAGCTACGGCTCAGGCAGTCTTATCAAAAAGACCGAGCCCACTATCGCTCAGCAGATCGAGCTCAACACCCCCGACCTCTATGACTTCATCATAGGCGGTATGATAGACGCATCTCACAATATGCCTGCAAACCACTCTCTCAGCAACCTTGGCTTCGATGTGGCAATAAAGACAGGTACTCCTCAGACAGGCGCAAACCTCGAAAAGCAGAACTCCTTCTTCATCGGCTTTGCTCCCGCAAATAACCCCGAGATAGCCTTCGCAGGCGTCATCGAGGACGGTGAGTACTCAAAGTATATGATACGCGATATCATTCTCGCTTATCAGGAATGCTACGGACTTAACGGCGTAAAGCCTACAAAGCAGAAGCTTCCCGAGGAGATACGTCCCGAGCTTACCACCACATCCTCTACCGAATCTACCACAACAACTACTACAACTACCACAGCGGAGATAACCACGGAGCCCTATACAGAGCCTGCTAATGAGACTCCCTACAACGAGCAGCAGCCTTGGACACCTCAGGAGCAGCAGCCTTGGACAGAATATCCCGCAGCTGTTCCCACTGAACCCGTTATCCCCTATGACCCCAATGCATACGCTCCCGAGGCTTCTCAGGACCCCAACTATAACTGATAAATGCCCCTGTGTGTTCAGATGAGCACTCGGGGGCAATATTATTTTCACATACCGCAATTATTGTATTGACACTATTGTGCATATGATGTATAATTGTTATAAAAAAACAAACATGGAGATGACAATTATAAAACGCAGACTTTTCTGTGAGATATCCCCACTGACCTATGCTATTTCCGAGAAGAAATGCATTTTTCTCAGGTCCGTCAAGAACCTCCTCACTGCAAGGCATCTTGCCGCTTCCAAGCAGGAGGAGCCGCTGGAGTATCTCATTTATAAACATAATTCACTAATCAGGCGAAGACTCGGCAACGTAAACATGGCGCTTCAGGAGAACAAGGCGGTAAACCTGTCGCTGGCTGCTCCCAGAATAAACGGCATTATCATACGACCCCACGAGACCTTCTCCTTCTGGTATCTGGTGGGCAAACTCACCGAGAAAAAGGGCTTCAAGGAGGGACTCACCATATTTGCGGACCACCCGTCTTCGGGAGTTGGCGGAGGAATGTGCCAGATGACCAACCTCATACACTGGATGATACTCCACTCGGATATGGATATCACCGAGCACCACCACCACGACGGTCTGGACCTTTTCCCCGATTTTCAGCGAAAGATACCCTTCGGCACGGATACTTCCATAATGTATAACTACCTTGACTACCGCTTCACCAATAATACGGACAGGACTTATCAGCTCCTTGTACATACTACGGACGAATACCTCTGCGGTGAGCTGAGAGCAGACAAGCGGCAGCGTTACAAGTACCATATTTCCGCCGAAAACGTTTTCTTTTCCCGTGAAAACGGGACCGTCTACCGCAACGGTGAGATATATCGCGACAAGGTGGACTGCAAAACAGGCAACCACATTGAGAAGAAGCTTATCCGAAAAAATCACGCTAAGGTCATGTACGATACGGCAGGTCTGGAGATAAGGGAGGAAGCTCATTCATAATGACGGTGCCCCGAAGGCTCCGAGAACAGCATTATCACATTATCAGATTATCACTATTATGATTTAATATAATAAAGTTCATTGTGCTAAAAAGCAACTGATAATCTGATAAACCGATAAACTGATAATGTGTACCGATAAGAACACACAGGCAAAACAGTTTTTGCCCACCCTCAATAATTGCCCATCGTTAACTTATATTGCTAAATTTTTCGGAAACTCTTGCAATTCACCGCAAGCTATGATATAATATTAACGATGGGGTCATGAGCCCCGTAAATGAATTCTCAGGAGGAATTATATCTATGTTAACTTCAGCTACAGAAATGCTCCAGAAAGCAAGAGCAGGCAAATACGCAGTAGGTCAGTTCAATATCAATAACCTTGAGTGGACAAAGGCTATCCTTCTCACAGCTCAGGAGCTCAATAGCCCCGTTATCCTCGGTGTTTCTGAGGGCGCAGGCAAGTATATGTGCGGTTTCGAGACTGTTGCAGCTATGGTTGCAGCTATGGACAAGTCTCTCGGTATCACAGTTCCTGTTGCACTTCACCTCGACCACGGCTCATATGAGGCTTGCTACAAGTGCATCAAGGCTGGCTTTACATCTATCATGTTCGACGGTTCACACTTCCCCATCGACGAGAACGTTGCTAAGACAACTGAGCTGGTAAACGCCGCTCACAATCTTGGTCTCTCAATCGAGGCTGAGGTAGGCGCTATCGGCGGTGAAGAGGACGGCGTTATCGGTAAGGGCGAGTGCGCTGATCCCGCAGAGTGCAAGCAGATCGCTGATCTTGGCGTAGATTTCCTCGCTGCAGGTATCGGTAACATCCACGGTGTATATCCCGCAAACTGGGAGGGACTCAGCTTTGAGACTCTCGAGGCTATCAACAAGACAGTAGGCGAAATGCCCCTCGTTCTCCACGGCGGTACAGGTATCCCTGACGACCAGATCACAAAGGCTATCTCTCTCGGCGTTGCAAAGATCAACGTTAACACAGAGTGCCAGCTGGTATTCGCAGAGGCTACAAGAGGCTATGTTGAAGCTGGCAAGGACAAGCAGGGCAAGGGCTTCGATCCCAGAAAGCTTCTCGCACCCGGCTTTGAGGCTATCAAGGCTAAGGTCAAGGAGAAGATGGAGCTCTTCGGCAGCGTAAACAAGGCTTGATCATAAAGAAGGTATAAGATATGGCTTGGGGTAATTATGAGCAGAACTATGTCTATAATTATGACATAAACGCGGTTCTTGATGCAGTCATGCGTGCAGCTGCACAGGTAAAGCTGAAGCTGAAGTCTGCGGACAGAGCTGCTTACAGAGTAAAGTTCAGCACGGGCATATCGCTCTTTACATGGGGCGAGGAGGTCTATGTTACTCTTGGAGTCCTTCCCGACGGAAAGACGGGAGTAAACATCAGAAGCTCATCAAATCTCGGAACAGAGATCGCTGCCAAGTCAAGGAATGAGAGCAATGTACTGAAATTGGTAAATGCGCTCAATTTCTTCCTTCCGCCAAGATAAATAAGCATAATAGCCTGAGGGTATATCCTCAGGCTATTTTTATATGTTACCACAGAAAGCGGTTATCTCGGCTTTGCGCGGCTCAACCGCCTCTCTGTATTCCACGGAGCACAGTCCCAGACTTCCGCAGCATTCTATCTCAAGGTGACCGTAGAAATGCTCGATACTTCCGATTATCCTTTCGCACTCTCTCATGGAGGGACCTGTCCTCAAAGCAACGGAATATCCTTTCTTGCCGCTCTTTATAGCTGCATGGGGCTCATGTGTGTTGCACCAAGGAGTACATCTGTCAATGAACGCCTTGAACTGCCCGGGGATATCTGCCCAGTAGGACGGTGCCACGGAAACAATGATGTCAGCGCAGTCAAACTCCTCCATTATACGGTCAATATCGTCGCTCTGAACACAACGTGCAGTCTTATGGCAGCTGCGGCAGCCCTTGCAGAAGCTGAATTCATAGTCGTCAATACATATGCTTTTGGTTTCGTACCTCGCGGACAGCTCCTCCGAGACTATCCTGACTATCTCCGCCGTAGCGCCGTTCCTGACGGGGCTGCAATTGATAACGAGTGCTTTCATGACAATACCTCCGTTTATAAAAATATAAACATGATTATATCACAGAAGCGCTGCTTTGTCAAGAAAAAGATCACTCCCGTTTTGACGGAAGTGATCCTCTGTTACTGTGAGCCGAGAACTGTCATGGGGTCGATGAATTTGCCGTTGTGAGTGACCTCGATATGCAGATGGGGCGGCATAGAGCTTTCTATATCGGCAGTTTCGCCTACTGCTCCTATGACAGCACCGCAGTCAACGGCGTCGCCCTGCTGAACTGCAAGATTGGCGCCCAGTCCGCAATATCTGGTGGTAAAGCCGTTCTTGTGGTCGATGAGGACCGAGACTCCCCACAGCGGATCGTTGGTCACGGAAGCTACCTCACCGTTTTCCGCAGCAAATACATCTGCCCCCACCTCAGCGGCGATATCCGTGCCGTTGTGGGTCTGCCATGTGCCTGTGGTCTCGTTTTTTACAAGCTCACCGCTGCTGAATGGAGAGAGCACATTGCTCATATCACTTAGTGGAGCGGCTGCTGAGGACATATTGTCCACAGCAGCGGCAGGTGCCTCGGGCTGCTCAGCAAAGCCGTGCTCCTCGGGAGCGGCTGTGTCAACGGTTATCTCTGCGGCAGGAATGGTGATCTGCGGCTCGTCATTGAAAACGGGAGCAGTAACCGCAGGAGCTGTGGCTCTCTGTGCAGGGGCAGTGGCTTTGGGTATGTCGGTGACGGGCTTGTTTACCTGAGCATCCTGCACAACGGGAGAATTCGGCTTCTGAGACAGCTTATCCCCTTGCTTATGAGCGAAAAGGCAGGCAGCTCCCACCATTGCCACGCTGATGATCAGAGCACCATAGAAGCCCTTTGAGACTTTTGCGTAATTCTTATCGGTCAGTTCGTTTTTTTCACACTAACACCTCCGACTTTATTTTTGACATAAAATCAGAAAATATACATTGCATGAAAAGTTACGCAAGCGTTCCAAATCACACACTTCTGATTTAAGCCGTTAGCCTGATGTTGGGGCGGAGTTCCGCCGCCCGATAATAAAGCGGCAAAGCCGCTTCCTGATGGCTAAGGGCTTCGGTTTTTAACACTCTGCGGTGTTGAATTCCGATTTATATCAGGATACATTATATCATGATACTGCTAAAATGTAATCAGAAAAAGCCATAGTACCTCCTGTCAGAAATACTATGGCTCAATTCTTTTGTATCAGCACAGCACATTGCGCTTATTTACCAAGCTCGGAAACCAGCTTCTTGAAAGCATCTCCGCGCTCCTCAAAGTTCTTGAATATACCGTAGCTTGCAGCCGCAGGCGACATTACGCAGCTCATGCCCTCGGGAGTTATCTCCGCAGCAAGCTTTACTGCACCGTCAAGGTGGTCGGCGTAGTGTACGCGGGACTTGTCCGAGAAGTCCTCCCTCGCCTGTATCATATCGAACACACGCTTGCCCGAAGCTTCCATACATATTACCTTAACATCAAAGCCTGCAAGGAAGTCCACAAGAGAGGTGTAGTCGATACCTCTGTCCATGCCGCCGATGAGGATAGTTCCCACCTCCGGGACGCTCTGAAGCGCTGATATTGCCGTAGCACAGGCGGTCGAGATAGAGTCGTCATACCAGCGTATGCCCTTTACCGTATCAACATATTCCAGACGGTGAGCCAGAGGATCAAAGCTGCAAAGCGCCTTTGTGAAGTCCTCCTCCTCTACCCTGTCCTTGCATACATCCCATGCAATTGCGATATTGTAGTGATTGTGAGTTCCCAGAAGCTTTATGCTGTCCACAGGTATCTCGTACTCCTCATCGTCGGAGTCGTACACGATACCGTCTGCAACGTACACATCGGCGCTGCTGTCAGTATTTGACACAGTGACCGCGATTGACGGGATATCGTCAGTCCTGATTGCTTCATTGCACCACAGAACGTCGCATACGTCCTGATGAAGGTAGATGTTCTTCTTAGCGTTGTAGTAGTTCTCCATGGTGCCGTAGTGGTCAAGGTGCTCCTCATAGAGATTGAGGAATACCGCACATCTTGGCGAAACTGTCATGTACTCCAGCTGGTGGCAGGACAGCTCGCAGACCACAACCGTGTCCTCGTTCATGCCCTCGGCGATGTCGAATACGGGGATACCGATATTTCCTGCGATACGGCAGTCGATACCGCTCTCCTTCAGCACATGGTAGATAAGTGAAGTCACCGTGCTCTTGCCCTTTGTGCCCGTAATGCCGATTATCTGCTCGCGGAAGACCTCGAAGAACACCTGTGTCTCGCAGGTTATATAGCATTTAAGCTCGGAAAGAGACTTCTCCAGCACGATACCCGGACTCTTGAACACCATGTCAAAGCGGTCCAGACACTTCTGATAGTCCTCGCCGCAGATAAGCTCCACATTTTCGGGAAGCCCGTTTACAGCGGCGTCAACGGGATTGAGGTCGGCAATGGCAAGTGAAGCCTGTGCGCCGTACTTCTCCAGTATCTTGTATGTTGACCTGCCCTCTCTGCCGAAGCCGAGTATGCAGACTTTCTTTCCCTTGGTGTATTCCTTTATATAGTCGCAGAATTTGTTCAAAGCAGACGCTCCATTTCATTTTTAAGTATTTTTGCAAATTCAGCAGGCAGCAGGTTCTGCTCGTTGAACGAGCCGCAGTACTCCTTGTTTATGCCGTCGATGGTCTCGGGGCGGTAGAGTCCGCGGGACTTGTATTCCTCAAACAGCAGCGGCAGCTTTTCGCCCTGCTGTTCAAGCTTCCGTATGGCAAGTGATACGGCTAAATTAACCTCGTCAATACTTCCCACGCACTCGAAGGGCTTATGCAGGGACTGTCCGATAAGCTCGACGAAGTACTCCTTCATTTTCGGGTCATCCAGCATATCCTTGCCGAAAATGTCCCTGAGCTCCGAAAGGCTGAGGAACGGGGAAAGTATCAGGCTTACAAAAAGGCACTTTGGGCACTCGCCGCACCATATGTCGGGCGATACCTTACTGCCCAGATTGCAGCTTCTGAACACGGACAGATACTTTCTGTGTGACACGAACATCTTTGCTATCTGGAACTCCGAAAGGGGTCTCAGGAAGCTGAAATAATACTGTCCCGTGCGCAGGTATTTCTCCTCATAGCTGTGGAAGTCCTGCTCGAACTCAAAGCTCTTGGAGTACTGGTGATTAACGTCCTGTCCCACAACAGTGCTCTCATTGGCACTGGACTCGTTGGAAAGAACGATGTATTTCAGACTGTTAAGGTATGCGGTTATCTCCGCAGAAAAGGCAACTATTGCCGAGAATGGCGTATGACCGTTGATGAAGCCCTTGTTGTTCAGCTCTATCAGTGAGCGGTCAAAGTGGCGCTGTGCAGTGATAAGTGAACTCTCGGGAAGTCCTGCTGCCGCAACAGTACCGCTTATTGAGCGGCGCTTGTTGATGGAATAGCACATACAGTCCATTCCTGCGTTCACGAGGGTCTCAAGAGTGAGGGCGGAGTCCTTTCCGCCGCCGATAGGAACCAGACAGCCCTTTGGCTGACGCTCCTTTTCCACGAGTGAGCTGTCAAAGCTTCCCTCGGAGATTATCTCCACGAAGCTTTCGGGGTCTGCGTTGATGCCGTTTACGAAGAACAGCTCGCCCAGTCCCATGTACCACAGCTTCTTCCACCACTTCTTCTGCTCATCGTCAAGCTCGCCGCACTCCACGCGGAATATCGGTGAACAGGCAGCCTTCCAGTAGCTTACGGCTTCTGCCATTCCCAGTGAGAAAGCCAGCCTTTCAAATTTAAGGTCGCCCTTGACGGACATACCCGCAGGCTTGCAAAAGGTCCAGCTGGGACGGAACTCAGCAAGTCCCTCTATCTTGAACTTGTAGCCTATCTCCACGGTCTCAGCCGTTTCGTTTATATTATATGATCTGTATACAAAAACGGGGTATTTCTCCCTGAATTCTTCATACTTACCCATTACTATCCTCCGCTGACAGGGTTCATTTTTTGTTTTCTGCTTCTCCCGCAAGCTTTCTGTAATGTGCCTTCAGAAGGGCAAAAGTTTCGTCGGAAATATCATGCTCCACCTTACAGGCATCCTCAGCGGCTACATCGCGGTTAACGCCGAGAAGAATGAAGAAATCGGTGAGCACAGTATGGCGGTCATAGATATGTTCTGCAACTCTCCTGCCTGCGTCCGTCAGGCGTATGTGATTATCGCCGTCAACGGTAACGAGTCCCTCATCCTTCATCTTCTTGAGGATTATGGAAACCGTAGGGCGTGAATATCCGAGATATGAACAGATATCTATTGCGTGAACGTCGGGCTGCTTCTGGGAGAGTATGAGTATAGTCTCCAGATAATTTTCAACTGCTTCAGTAATAGCCATTCTGATTCTCCTTTGCAATATAATGATTGCCAATTGTTATAATGGTATACATATACATTATATCATATAATTATAAAAATAGCAACAGCCGCGGCGAAAAAGTTCTGTTTTTCTTATGTAAAGCGCAGAAACAGAAGTGCTTCTCTTTATTCTTATGACGTTGGCTGATAATTCAGACCAGAGGGTGGCACTTGAAGTCCCATGAGGTCTCGAAGCTGTCCCAGTCCTGACGGCAAAGCTCGGTATTCTCCTTGACGAGTGCGCTTATTTCCGCTATATGTCCACTTTTTTCGGGCAGCGGCAGTCTTGCTATGTCTCCGGGGTTCATGTTCATTGTGGGATTCAGCACCTCCGAAAGCACCTGCACAGGCTTGCTGTTAAGGAGTCCCAGCAGAAAGACAAGGCTGTCTCCGTCCTCGGGAAAGGCGCTTGTGCCTGCGACGTTGAACATGAAGTTTTCGTCGAAATACCGCACGGAAATGGCTCCGCTGGTTATCTGTGACCAGCTCACAGAGGGACGGAAATTGTAGGAAAGCCCTTGAGGACGGGAGCGCAGCTTCCCCTTTTCGTCGCGGAAATCCATTATCTCCTCGCCATTGTTCTCCCAGTTCACCACATATTCGCGGTTGCCGTACCACCTGCGGTAGCTGCCGCCTTTGTTGAGCAAATACCACTTGCATTTCTGACTGCCCGAAAATGCTATCTTTTCAGCTTCTACCTCGAACCATCTCCGCAAGAAACGGTCATTGTCTCCTGTGATAAGACCCTCCCTGACGGGTACGACCTCTCCAAGAGCTGTGCCTTCAAAAGCCCTGAGTACAGCCTCTCCCAGCCAGTACGCCACGGGAGCCGTAGGTATCGCGGACATCTTTTTTGCGTCGGCATTAAAGCGATATCCGCAGCCTTCATCGGTAATTGCTGCCATAACGCTCAGACGCTGCTGCTCCATATCTCCCCTGACATCGGCAAGTCTGACATATATGCCTCTGCTTTCGGCGCTGTCCTTCACCGCCGTAAATGCACACAGCGGCACAGTCGCGTCATCAAAGGCGGAATATTCAAAATGTATCATTGTACTTACGGGGCACTCCGTAAATATTAGCCTTCGCAGCTTCTCATAGGACTGGAGAAACAGCCATGTGGCAGGCGTGAGAAATCCCATATATCCTCCGCCTTTCAGCATTTTCACACTTTTTGCCATGAACGCCGAAAACAGATCCGCACAGTAATCGCCGTAGTTTCCGCAGATGTAGTCCCTGAGCTCAGTGTTCATTGCAGGCTTTCCAAGATAGGGCGGATTGGTCACGATTATGTCGTATTCTTGTCGCAAGAGCTGACCGATAATTGCGCTCTTACTATCTTGCTCCGAAAGCTCATCGCTGTTTATGAGCGAGCCCACTGTCTCATTTACTCCCGAAAAGTCATACACCTGTGGAGCAGTCTCAGCTCCGTAACGCGCCGCTTTGATTCTCAGCACGGTCTCTGCAAGGCAGCAGGCACGGGGGTCGAGCTCCAGACCGAAAAGATTATGGGTCAGAGTCTTCTCCGCAGCCTCCTTATCCGTGTAGCCGCAGCTGCGGTAGAGCTCCATAAACACATCAAAGGCGTAAAGCAGCACATTGCCGCTGCCCATACATGGGTCTATGAGCTTTATCTCCTCGGGTGCTGTCACGCTCGTTCCCAGCGGACTGCCGAAGCTCAGTTCCCCCTCGGCGATATCATGTCCGCATCTGCGGATATACCGTATCAGTGTGTTCTGCACCATGTACCGAACTACCCACTCGGGAGTGAATATCTGCGTTGCTGCGGCAACTTTGTCACCGCTGAGGCGCTTGCTGTTTTTCAGTCCCACAGCTATCTCCTGCCTGTATGGCTCGTTAAAGTACTGGTGAAGCTGTCCCGGTACCATGTCGCTGCCAAAGTACTCGCCGCCAAGGCAGAGGAGCTTCGCAGCTGTTCCGCCGTCAGCTAACAGCTGCGGCGGAACGGGCAGCTCGGAAGAAAGCTTGAATATACCGCCAAATCTGCCGCCGAGCTGCCTGCACTTTTCCTTGAAAAGTGCACTGCGAAGCTCCTCTGCCTTGCTCATAAGCTCTGCCACAAAGGACGGCTCCGCCATATGCAAAGCACAAAGGCGCATGAAGCCGAAATATGCAGTTTTCTCGTCGGACTCCGCCATAAGCTCACTGCGGGCATTCATTGCAAATTTTTTCAGAAAAGATATATCCAATTTGTTATCCTCACAATTTCCAAAGGCGGACATTAAGTCCGCCTTTTGTTTATTTGATATGAAGCTCCGATATTACTGCCTCAAAGACCACTTTTCCGTTGTCGCGGGAGTACTGCCCCGTATATTCCGGCACAAAGCCGCATTTCTCCAGAACTCTCCCCGAAGCGCCGTTCTCCTTGGCGTAATACGCCATGAAATCGCGGATACCCTCGGACACCGCCTGCTGTATGACAGCTCTTGCCGCCTCGGTGGCATAGCCCTTGCCCCAGAAGCTTCGGTTGAGATTATAGCCCAGCTCCACAAGCTTGTCGCCGTCACGAGGACTCAGGCTGATATCTCCGATGACCTTGCCGCTCTCCCTGAGTTCAATAGCCATACGGTACTTTTTCTCCATCCATTCCCCTATCCTCTCCCTCGTTTCGCTGATATCAGCATCGCAGGGATAGGGCATGAACCTGTTGACCTCGGGATCAGAGCGAAGCTCATAAACGTCCTCGGCGTCAGTTTCACGGAACTGCCGTATGATAAGTCTTTCGGTAGTAATTGTTTCCATTTATCAGAGTGAAGCCAGCTTTGCGAACTGCGCCTTCAGTGCAGGGTAGATCTCTCTGTACAGCTGATAGTACTTCTCGTACTCGGGAACGTTCTTCTCGTCGGGAGCCTGAACCTTATCGGTCTTGATGATAGCTCCGCAAGCCTCTGTAACGCTGCTGTAGATGCCTGCGCCAACGCTTGCAAGGATAGCTACGCCCAGTGCGGGACCTTCCTTGGAGGCAACTGTCTTTACGTTGCAGTTGTAAAGGTCGGCAAGCATACTTCTCCAGAGAGGTGAGGAACCACCGCCGCCGCAAGCCATCATGTCGCTTACGTTTACGTTCATCTCGCGGAATACCTCTACGCAGTCGCGGAGTGAATATGTTACACCCTCAAGAACAGCGCGGAGCATATCCTTTCTGGTGTGGATAGCTGAAAGTCCGAAGAATACTCCTCTTGCATCGGGGTCAAGGTGAGGAGTTCTCTCGCCCATGAGGTAGGGCAGATAGAGAAGTCTGTTAGCGCCTACGGGAACAGTCTCAGCCTGCTTGTCCATGAGGTAGTACTCGTCAACACCCATGAGCTTTGCAGTCTCCTTCTCGGTCATGCAGAAGTTGTCTCTGAACCACTTCAGTGAGAGACCTGCACCCTGTGTAACGCCCATAACGTGCCATGCATTGGGAACAGCAGCACAGCAGGTGTGGACTCTGCCCTGCTTGTCGATGGATATATCGGAGGTATGAGCGAATACGACGCCCGAAGTACCGATAGTCGTGAAAGCCTTGCCGTCCTCAACAACGCCTGTGCCGACAGCAGCTGCTGCATTGTCGCCTGCGCCGCCTACAACGATAGTGCCCTCGCAGAGACCGATAGTCTCAGCCATTTTCTTTGTGAGCTTTCCTGTTACCTCACAGCTCTCGTATACCTTGCCCAGCCAGTTCTTGTCGATCTCGAAAGCGCTGAGGAGCTCGTCAGACCACTTACGGTTGGGAACATCAAGAAGCTGCATACCCGAAGCGTCAGAGACCTCGGTAGCGTACTCTCCTGTGAGGATAAATCTCAGATAGTCCTTGGGAAGAAGGATATGAGCAACCTTGGAGTATATCTCGGGCTCATTGTTCTTTACCCAGAGTATCTTTGCAGCAGTCCAGCCTGTGAGGGCAGGATTGGCTGTGATATCAACAAGCTTTTCTCTGCCAACGATGCGGTTCATCTCCTCAACCTCGGCAGCTGTTCTCTGGTCGCACCAGATTATAGACTTACGGAGAACATTGTTGTCCTTGTCCAGCATAACGAGACCGTGCATCTGTCCCGAGATACCGATACCCTTTACGTCCTCCTTCTTAACACCGCTCTTAGCCATAACAGCCTTTACGGTCTCGATCATTGCGTTTGCCCAGTCCGCAGGATCCTGCTCCGCATAGCCGTTCTTGGGCTGATACATGGGATATTCGATAGTCTTTGAAGCGATAACGCTTCCCTTCTCGTCAAAAAGGACTGTTTTTGTACCGCTGGTACCGCAGTCCACACCAATTACATATGCCATAGATTAGCAACTCCTTTTGAATATTTACAGGGAGCCTCCCCTGCATTATAGTTCTCTAAATCATAATATCCCTGATAAGCTTATAAATTAAGCGCCGCGGTCAGCTCACTTACGGAGCTGATCTGTCCGCAGCGCCTTTTGTCATCTCAGTTGAGAAGATCTACCGAGAAATGTCTCGAGTTCACATCGTAGTAGTCCTCAAGCTCTGCAACATAGTAGCGGAATACCACCTTGTCGGTAATGACCTCGGTATCGTTGACGCCCTCGGGGACCTCCTCGCCCTCTGCGTAAACATGGGGCTCAGCCGATACGGTCATAACGTCGCCGCTTTCCGAAACTCCAAGATATGCGAGCTGCTCGTCGGTCAGAGTATTGAGCATTATCGTATGGCTCTTTTTTACATGGAAGTAGGTTATTCCCGTAGCCTCGTCAACGTGCTCTGTGTTGTACTGCTTGAGCGCTTTCGCAGTCATATCGCTGAAGTAAACTCTCTTGCCTGCTGTGTAGTCCATTTCCTCAAGGACTTCCTTTGATGGCTGCTTGATGTAATATCTGCCGTCTGCATCCTTGCCTATGCCGAAGAAGTCCAGCTGCTCATCGGTGAGAGTGTCCATAGGCACGGGATCAACGTCGGAAGCGGTCTTGTTTATAGCGAACTTACGGCTTGCGGACAGGTCTGCAAGCATGAGCTTATTGTCATAGGTGTAGCCCAGATGCTCCAGCTCGGCATCGGTGACAGTTACCTCTATTTTGTCGGAGATGGAGTTGAGATGGTCGGTTATCTCCTGACGGTTCTGTGAAGTCCAGTTCACGGTAACATTGTCCTGAGTAGGTCTGTGCATATATACTACTCTCTCCATATTCTTGAGGGTGAAAGTAGCGAAAGAATACTTGAGATCGGCTGTATTAGGCTCAACATAGATAGCTGTGCTGCCGTTTGAGGTATCCTGTGTATTGACTATCCTGTATCGGTATGTTCCCGAGGGAGACACGCCCGTCTCGATGACCTCCTCCTTTGTAGCTGCTACAAAGAATGTGGTAAACAGGAAGTAGCCCAGCGCACCGAAAATATACAAAAGAAGTATGATGGTGGCAAGGGCTGTCTTGACGCCCTCTCCTGCGCCCGAAAGCAGAAGTATGACTATACCGACCACGATTATGGGGATAATGAGTCCCCACTCACCGAAGTACAGCAGTACAACGGGGAGCATGGCAGGAAGTATGATGAAGCTGCATATCCTCGTGATTATCTGATGGCGGGTATACAGCATGATTATCAGCGCCAGAAGGGATATACCAGTGACTGCAAGACAGAGTGATGTACGCTGCTGAACGTGCATATCATAGAATATGGATATGTAACCCAGCCTGCAGACAAAATAGGTGTAGATTATGCTAAGAACCGAAATGACTCTTTTTGTCCAGACATTTCCAAAAAAACTCTTCATTATTGCCTCCGAAATTTGATCTATATATAAAAGCTATGCGGCTATAAAGTCACACACAGTATATTATATCATTTTTCTTTATGGTTTACAAGGCATTTTTGAAATTTTTTCATTAAAAAAACCGCACTTTACAAAAGTCCGCAATAATTGTATAATATATAGAGCAAGAAATGAAAGGAAAACACAATGGCAGATAATACTAAAAAGCTGAAAATATATCAGATATTATTCGCTGCCCTCACTCTGGCAGTAATGGTCACCATATTCGTCTTCTCCTCAGAGGACGCCGATACCTCCTCTCAGACCAGCTCCTCGCTGACAAAGGTGGCTGTGACCATCATCGACAAGAACTACTATAACGAGCCCCCCTGCAAAGCAGCAGATGATATGGCATCAGGCTTCATTCATAGTGCGAAAGCTGGCACACTTTTCCATATACACCGTGCTGGGCTTCTGCGCGTCCGTTGCAGCAGGCAGACGCAGGCTCTTTACCCTAAGGAGCCTCGGAACGGTGGTTTTCGGCTTTCTGTACGCTCTCTCCGACGAGTTCCACCAGAGCTTTTCCGCAGGCCGCTCCTGCGAATTCCGCGACATGATGATAGACACGGGCGGAGCTGCACTGGGTATGCTCATATCCGTTGCAGTCATGGGGATCGTCGGTGTAATAGCTGCCAAGCGCCGCAAAACCAAGATAAAACAGTAAAAGAGTGCCCTGCGGCACTCTTTTTTCTTTATGCTGACAAAAAAACCTGAAAGAGCAAAGCTCCTTCAGGTTTTTGGCTTTTACTGCATTCCGCCTCTTACATAGAAGTTATCCTGAATGATAAGTGCACAGCCGCCGAGGAAATTGTTCTTTCCGTCCAGCTTGCTGAGGACAACTCTGTCAGCGATATCCTCACTTACAAGACGTATCATCTCACGCTTGCAGTAGTCGAACTGCTTCTCGTTGAGCTTGAAGTTGTGGAGAACTATCCTCTTTGCAAAGTGGCTGATAGCCAGATTGTTGATGAGGACCGTATACTTTGCGATAAGGTCGTCCACAACGTTCTTGACAGGCTCCTCACCTCTCATGAGCGCCATGAATACGTTATCGGTATTGATTCTGGTCTTGTCGCCCTCTGTGAGCTCATAGAGCACAGGGGTCTTATCCTTCGAGTAGATCTCATAGAAGGCATTGAGCATAGCCGTTCTTGAGAGCTCTGCCTTTACCGAGCCGTTGGGATAGCCCTCATAGGACTTTCCGTTGGGACAAACGATGTATCTCTCGATAGTTGACGTATACGAAACGTAGTCCGCAGACAGCTCGTTCTTGTTGATGATAGCGAGGTTCACCTGATTTCCGTTGTGGATGAACGCCTGATTGGTCTGATAGCCGTTCTGCGTTCTGAAATCGTTGCTTGCCAGAGCCATGAGACCGATGGCATTTCCGCAGTGTATCTCGAAATTGAGGCCGCCCGAAAGCTTGTCGATAAAGTTTGTGAAATCAAGCACTCCGTCCTTGTAGAATATCTTCAGCTTGCCCCACATAGAAGGCACAACGCCCACACCGAGACCCAGTATCTTATCCTTGGTAAGAGCGCTGTTCTCGACCATTTCGTTGCTGGTCTTGATTATGTAGTTGATGATATCCTTGCTTGTGGTCCTGTCGTCGATGACCATGCTTGCCTTGTCGAGAACCTCGGAATTAAGGTTGGTAAGACCGATGCTTACCTCCTTTTCATCAACGGTAGCGCCCAGTGCAAAACGGCTGTTCACGTTGATGTCGATAAGTATCTTTCTTCTTCCCTTCTGAAGCTTCTCTGTGTTTGCGGGAGCTTCTCCGATCTCTACGAGAACTCCCTCCTCGATCATTTCGTTAGTGATGATAGTAACGGCAGCTCTTGTTATCTCCAGAGCACTTGCCACATCCACTCTGGAAATAGGTCCTGATTCTCTGATGACCCTGAGTATCTGCATTCTGTTACGTCTTTTCAGATCAAGCTTACTAATACCTCTTTTTTCCATACTTCAACAACTCCATTTCTTCTTGATTCTGTTTCGGGACCATGTCCCACGCTGTACAAACTGCATATCCCCACAGGAGTTTTAAACAGCCTCGGCTGTTATAACTGCCCGTATAATTTTATCTTTTTATAAAAAAGACAATCTCTTTTAACGTATTTATATTATAACACAATATTATTAAAATTCAAACCTTTTAACGCAAATATTTATAAAATCAGCGTTTTTGACAAAGTACTCAGAGTATTTTTGTTAAATATTCCGTAGCTTTAACGACCAGCGGAAGGGTCGCTACGGATAGTATAGTTCCTGCCGTAAATATCTCCGAAGCGTACACGGAGTTTCTGCCGTATCTTATGCTCAGGAGTGCACACATTGCCGCAGGAGGTGCAGAGGCTGCTATGAGCACTGTCATGCGTACCTTTTCGTCTACTCCCGTCAGCAGAGACAGGGGCACCGCCAGTATCAGCGGCACCACTATGAGCTTCAGCAGGCAGACGTAGTACACTCTGAGGTTTTTCAGCGGCTTCGGTACATTTGTCGCCGCTATGGTGACTCCCGAAACTATCATCGCCATGGGAGTGTTGACCTCCTTGATGAAGCCCAGTGCGTTCAGCGCCGTTGATGGCAGCCTTATCTCGAAGAAGAATGTGATAAGTCCGAGAACTATGGAGATTATGGTGGGAGAATAGAATACCTTTACCACCTGTCGGAAGTCCTTTTGGCCCGATATGAGTATAACGCCGTGAGTCCAGACGATAAGATTGAACACGGTTATGAATGCGGTCAGGTAGAAAACTCCCTCATCGTGGTAAATGGCGTCCACAAGGGGGATGCCCATGAAGCCGCAGTTGGAGTACACCGACGAAAAGCGCTCTATCTCGAATTCCCTGCCCTGCTTTTTTCTGACAAACAGGTATGACAGCAGTATCACAAGGGTCATGGCTGCCACAGAGATGCCAAAGGTTATGAGGAGATTTCTCGCAAGCTCCGTGCGGTAGGGCTTCTGGTAGGACATGAATATGACCACGGGGTTCACTACCTGAAGCACGAACTTTGACAGGTCCTTGTTGGAAGCCTCGCTTATAAGCTTTGTTTTGGCACAGATAACGCCTATGGCTATGAGTATCAGCATTATCAGCGTCTGATTGAAGATAGTCGATGAAACCATTTTATCCTCCGATAAGGTAGATTATATTGACGACAGTCCAGACCAGCGGAGCTGCCGCATAGAATATCAGCACAGTTACCGCGCTCAGGGCGTACACAGCCCTTGCGGCTGCCTTTCCCGTCCTGCCGCTGTTTTTTCCGCGGAGCACTATCAGCAGCACTCCAAAGAGAAGCAATCCCGCACAGGTGAGCAGCCCTCCCGTTTTCAGTCCCTTGGGGCAGAACCGCATACGCACTGTGCCGCCGCCCTCGGGCAGCTTTACGGCGCAGAAGCTTCCCAGCGTCCTGATGAGCTCAGCCTTTTCACCGTTGACAATGCAGCTCCAGCCCTCGGACCACGCCACGGGAAGATATACATATCCCCCCGACTCCGCCTGTGCAGTAAGGGTATTGCCCTCAACGCTGACGGAAGCAGTCTCTGCAGCGGCTATTGCCTTAGCCGCTCTCTCCGCGTCAAAGGTGTACACTCCGAAGCTTGCGGCTGTGAAGTCCTTCAGCACCCTCATCTTTACGGTGACAGTCTCGTCCTCATATGTGCCGAGGTCCACTATGCCGTTTACAGAGCTGCTTGGGTAGCTGCTCACTTTAAGGCTGCCGTTGACACTGACCTCAACGCTGTTATAGTACTCCTCCTCAACATCAGTGGAATAGCGGTCAAAAAGGTCGAAATAAAGCTCTTTGCAGCCTGTCACATCTATCTCGTAGGCAAGCTCCGCAGGCTCGTCGGGTATGACCGAGACCATAGTCTCGCCGTCAGTCTGACTAATCACGGCTCCGCTGACAGTATTTGGGAAATGCTTCATAACAGTACCGCCCTCGCCGAAAAGCCTGTCGGCAATGAAGTCCGTAGTCTCCATACGCTGTAAGTCCTCAAAGCCGTAAAGCTCCTCGGGCGCGACCTCGGAAACAACAGCTCCCTTTGGCACATATGGGTCTGTGCGAATGGAAATATTACCGCTGAGGTCATAGGGCTCATAGAAACGGTTGCCCGAAGGGTCACCCACAATGTATTTATTGAGCAGCAGCTCATCGGTCAGCATAGTCCCCCCTGTGGAGTCCATATCCAGCCAGTGGGAGGAGTAGCCCATGCGCTTGAGGGTGTACAGCACATCACTGTCCGTAAGGGAGGTATAGTGCCCGATGGAGTATTTTCCCATGGCTTCGGCATAGTTGGGATAGTAATAGCGTTTCGTCTCCTTTACGCGGACAAATCCCTCGTCGGGAATGCGCTCAAGGGTATCGCAGGTAACACGGAAAAAATCCGAGGACTCCCCTGCCTCGGCAACATTTATACCGAAGGTCATGAAGCTCTCGCTGAAAACCACGGCAGCCATGACCGTTACCGTGAGCCATTTCGGGATACTGCCCCTGCGGAAGCTGTAAAGGCAGATAAAATAAGCCGCTCCGCCGAAAAGTCCCAGAACCGAGATGATTACGCCGTCTTTCGGGTCTACCCACAGGCTGTGAGCGTAGGAGCTGAGTGAGCTTCGGTGAAAATAAGCTGTAAAGGCTGCGGTTATGTACAAAGCCGCAGACGCGGCAGATATGACGCAGGCGGAGAGACTGTGGTTCTTTTCGGGCTCCTCCTCGAGCAGCGCTCCGCAGGCTGAGAATATGAGCAGGATAACGATAAAGCCGTATCTCAGCGGATACGCCTGATAGCTGCCCGTCTGGAGCAGCTTGTTCACAGGCTCCGCAAAAACACCTATAAGGGCTGCAAGTCCCGAAGCTCCGAATAAAAACGCCTTTCCCGACTTCAGCTTTTTCCTGAATACTAAAATGAGCACAGCTCCTGCAAAAACAAGGGAGCTTCCCGACAGCACCGCCATCTTATCGAAGTTCCTGTCCACAAAATATCCGCCGAAAAAGGCGTCACTGAGGGAATTTCCTCTGCCCGAGGCTGTATACTGCGCAAAGGCAGGCAGCCAGACAGCTCCGCTTATAAGAGCAGCACACATGTCGGCTACAAGGAGCCGAATAGCTCTGCTGCCGCGTTTTTCAGGCTCACAGCACAGGTACAGAGCAGCTCCACCGAGCATTGCTGTGAAAATGATGACCATGAAGCTGATGTAGAAGTTCATGACCACACAAAGCGACAGACAAACAGTATAAGCTCCCCATTTGCCGCTGCTCAGAAGACTGAACAGCGCCGTCAGCAGCAGCGGGAATACTATCATCATATCCAGCCACATATCGTTCTGATAATACAGCATAACATAGCCGCTTGTGCCGTACATCACCGACATGAGGACTCCCATGGGGACATTAAGCTTCGGCAGCACCCTTCGGAAATAAAATTCCGCAGAAGCCGCGCTCAGCCCAGCTTCAATGACGATGAGGATGTTCACGAACCATATCATATGAGAGTTGTCCACCGCAAGACTTATCAGAGACAGCGGCGAGGACAGGAAGAACAGAAAGACTCCGTAGAAATTCATCATGCCTCCGCCGCGTCCCAGCAGCAGAGAACCGTCTGAAAAGGCTGTTTTCAGCTCCATAAGCAGCGGAACGTACTGCTGATCCATGTCGCACCATGCCGCGGAGCGCTCCCCGAAGGGATAATAGCCGTGTATCAGATAGAACAGCATGAAAAGCACAGCCGTAACCGCTCCTGCCATGAGCGGTGCGGTAAATAAAGAAATATCACGTTTTTTCATGCTGTCCCTCCTTTGCATTAACCAAATTATTTTATCATATTTCGCCGCAATAGTCAATAAAAAATCCGAAGCATTTCTGCTTCGGATCTTTAAATTCTTCAGTCTTTATCAGTCATAGTAATCCAGACCGTCAGCTGACATGGGAATGATCTTCCAGCCGTCGCCCTTGATCTTTACAACGCAAAGCTTTGTGGATTCGTGCTTTGTATCGCCGTCCTCGTCCTTGAGCTTTGTCTTGACCTTCATCTCATAGCCCTGTGAGATCTCGATATCATCATCGTCAGCATCATAGTCCTCACACATATCCTCGAAGTAGTTCTCAGCCTGTCTGATATCGGACTTCTTGAGCTTTTCCTTACGAGAGATCTTGTCAAACTTGGGGAGAGTCTCCTTATCCTCGAGATCGTCGATCATATCCTCGATCATCTCGTTGTAGCTGTCAACCTTATCCTCAAACTCGTCCTCATCCTTGAGTTCCTTGATAACGGACTTAGGGAGAGTGAGCTCCATCATTGCCTTACCGCCGTGCTTGTTGGAAGCAGCCTTTACATACTTCTTTACTGCGCCCTTTGCGCCGCCGCCTAAGCAGAGTGCACAGAGAAGCAGTAAAATGAGAGCTGCAATAGCAGCTACTGCTATATAAACGGCATTCTTGTTGTTCTTCATTCCGCCGGGAAGGTTCTCGGATATACCGCCTGCGATATTGTCAACCTTCTTTGCGATGTCAGCACCGTTGAGCTGCTTGAAGCCGTTGCCTGCATTCTGAGCAGCATTGTTTACCTGCTGACCTGCATCCTGAGCAGCCTGTACTGCGTCATTCTTAACGTCGTTAACAGCATCAGCCGCATTGCTTACAGCCTGAGCAGCGTCGTTCTTAACTTCGTTCACAGCGTTGTTAACTGCATTTGCAGCACCGTCAGCAACACCGCTTACAGCCTCTGCTGCCTTCTGCTCTGCGTTCTGAGCAGCGTCAGCAGCCTTATCTGCAACATTGCTTACAGCCTCTGCTGCCTCGTTCTTAACTTCGCTTACAGCGTTTTCAGCAGTATTGACTCCGCTCTCTACGGTGTCCTTAACTTCTTCTGCTGCCTTAGCGCCTGCACAGTCGCAGGAGCCACCTTCGGGGATCTGCTTTCCGCAGTACTTACAAAATGCCATAAGATAACCTCCAAAATAAAAAATTTCAATAATTATTTTATCATATATCCTATATATTGTCAAGCAAAACCATTTATTTTGGAAAGCAAAAATTCTTTTTCGTCAGTTTGCATAAAAAAGCCAAAAAGCACCGACTTTCCTTTAAAAGCCGGTGCTCTTGATGTATTTTTTACGCGCGATGATATAGGATAACAGAAGCGCCGCCCCGGGCACCGCTGCTGTCGGCAGCAAAGCAGTCAGCTCCGCAGCAGACAGGTCTGCAGATAATGCAGACGGCTCTATAAAGTTGCACAGCTGCAAAAACGACGGCTCCAGCAGCTTGAATATGCCGTAGAACTCAAAACCGCCGCCCAGCGCAGATATGAACAGCACTATCCTGTTTACCGCAGGAAACAGTGTAACTGCCGCCGCTGCACATAACATCCCTGTCATCGGGATCGGTTTGCCGCTGATACGTTCACTTTTAAGGTCTGCCGCTGCTTCCTTTATGCCGAGGTCCGCCAGAATACATACCAGTACGGCAGCTGTGCATACAAGGCATATCGCCCTGAAAACGCCGTCTTTGAGCGCCGCAAGCATTATATTCACGAACAGACAGAGCAGCTGTGCGGCAATATATCTCACAACGGCTTTTATGATCTTTGATCTCATGGCTTTCACTTCCTGCGCATATTCAGCCTTTTTCCGCGCATAATAATACCGGAGGTGTTACTATGCACGATAATGACGAACAGGACGTTAAGATATACATTCCCAAGGGCTCCGCAGACAGCGGTCAGTCCTTGCCGCAGCAGTCCGAGCAGCGCCCGTAGAACACTGTCTGGGAATAATCTATTGCGAAGCCGTGTTCCTCCTCGATGTGACGGGTGAGATCGGCAAGGTGATCGCAGTCAAGATGTATGAGCCTGCCGCAGCTGAGACACTTCAGGTGGAAATGACTGCGGCACTGCTCCTCGTCCTCTATATACTGATAGCAGGCACAGGTCTTGCCGTCAAAGGCGTACTTACGCACGATCCCCTGCTCCACCAGACGGTCGAGCTGTCTGTAAATAGTCGCAACGCCGACGGGAGTGCCCTCCGCCGACAGAAAGGCGCTTATCTCCTGAACGTTGGTGTGCTTGTCCTTATTCTTCATGAGGTACGACAGAAGATTCTCCTTCTGCTTTGTGTTGTATCCAGAGTCCTTTTTCATTTTCCCCTCCGTTACTGTGTGATGATCTTCCAGCCCTCGTCGTTGAGTCTGAGAACGATTACTGACTCCTCTCCGCCTTTCTCGCCATTCCTGAGGTAGTCAAAGGTGAGCTCGTAGCCCTCCTTTATATCAAATTCCTTCTCGGTCATTTTTATATAGGGATCGCAGAGATTAACGAAATATCTCTTTATTCCGCTGCGCTGCTCATCGGTGAGCTCCTGTGAGGAGGTCACACTGCCGAAGGTATACACCGACTCCTCAAGAGCAAAACTCTTCTCCTGACTTTCATTGAAGGTCTGCACGAGATCATCGTACTTACCGCTGTCCTTTATAGCCTTTACCGCTTCGTCGGGAAACATATAGGCGTAGAAAATGCCGCCGCCGCCGCTTGTGTGCATAGCATCGAAGCACTCCTTCAGTGCGTCTTCATAGGAAGCGCCGTCCTGCATGGTGACTTTGGCTGTTGAGATACTGCTCTTGGACTGACAGCCTGCTAAGCCGCAGAAAGCAAGGGCACAGGCAAAAAGAACTGTTGCTGATCTTCTCATTTCATTATCCTCCGTGATCATCGTTTATGTACATTCATTCAGATTATAACACTATTCTGCGTCGTTGTCAATGAATTATCCCGACATAAAGCCGCACCATTCGGTGCGGCTGTTACAGGTCCTGTCTTATGCGTTAACGGAAACTGTTTCCGTTAACAGCAACTGTTTCCGCTTACTTCTGCTTTATGCGGAAGCTGCTGTTGCGGAGCTGAGAAGCGTCAAAGCCCTTGGGCTTGCGGTCCTCGCGCTTTCTGTTGTTGGGTCTGCGCTCGGACTTCTGCTGCTTTTTCTCCTCCTCGTCGTTGAGACGCATGGTGAGGGATATACGGTTTCTTTTGAGGTCAACGTCAAGAACTCTTACCTTGACTACCTCGCCCACCTTTACAGCCTCGAGGGGGTGCTTGATGTAGCGGCTGCATATCTGTGAGATATGCACCAGACCGTCCTCGTGAACGCCGATGTCCACGAAGCAGCCGAAGTCGATGATATTGCGGACAGTTCCCACAAGCTCCATACCGGGCTTTAAGTCCTTTATCTCCATAACGTCGCCGCTTCTGAGGAGAGGTGCGGGAAGCTCGTCACGGAGGTCGCGTCCCGGCTTCTTCAGCTCGCCGATGATATCGGTGAGGGTAGGAACGCCTATGCCCAGTGACTTGCTGATATTCTCTATGCCGATGCTGTCAGCCTTTTCGTTTATGCCCTCTGCACCGCCGCCTGCGATATCGGCAAGAGTGAAGCCGCACTCGCTGAGCAGTGAAGAAGCTGCCGCATAGCTCTCGGGGTGAACTGCTGTATTGTCAAGAGGGTTCTTGCCGTCGCGGACTCTCAGGAAGCCTGCACACTGCTCGAAAGCCTTCTTGCCCAGCTTGGGAACCTTGAGTAGCTCCTTGCGGTCGGTAAATCTGCCGTTCTCCTCACGGTAGGTAACGATGTTCTTTGCAACTGTGGCATTAATTCCCGAAACATATGACAGGAGCGAATGCGAAGCTGTATTCAGGTCAACACCTACCGAGTTAACGCAGTCCTCGACTACGCCGCCCAGAGCCTCGCTCATTCTTGCCTGAGGCATATCATGCTGATACTGTCCTACACCGATAGCCTTGGGGTCTATCTTTACCAGCTCGGCAAGGGGGTCCTGAAGACGTCTTGCGATGGAGATAGCTCCTCTTATGGATACGTCATACTCGGGGAACTCCTCGGCAGCTACCTTGGAAGCTGAGTATACAGAGGCTCCAGCCTCGCTTACTACCATGTAGCTTACGTCCTGAGGAACTTCCTTGACTATCTCTGCGGCAAAGCTCTCGGTCTCGCGTGAAGCGGTGCCGTTTCCGATAGAGATGACGTTTACGTTGTACTTCTGTATGAACTCCTTGACCTTGCGCTTTGCAGCCTCAACTGCTCCGGCAGAGCCAACGGGGTAGATAATAGCGGTATCCAGCACCTTGCCTGTGCCGTCGATGACTGCGGTCTTGCAGCCATGAGCGTATCCGGGGTCGAGTCCGAGGATAATGCTGCTCTTGAGCGGCGGCTGAAGGAGCATCTGACGGAGGTTTGCTGCGAATACCTTTATGGACTCCTCGGCAGCCTTTGCGCTCATCTCGGAGCGTATCTCGCGCTCGATGGAGGGGAATATAAGTCTCTTGTAGCTGTCTGCGGCGGCAGTTCTCACAAGCTCTCCGCAGGCGTTGTTAGCCTTTATGTACTTGCCGAAGATAACGTCCGTAGCCAGAGTCTCGTCAAGGGTAACAGCTACCTTGAGGAAGCCCTCCTTCTCGCCTCTGTCAAGTGCGAGAACGCGGTGATTGGCTACCTTTGGGATAGCCTCGGAGTACTCGTAGTAGTTCATGTAAACGCTCTCAGCCTCGGGGTCGGAAGCCTTGGATACCAGCTCGCCCTTTTCGCCTGCAAGGGCACGGAGCTTCTTTCTGATATCAGCATCGTCGGAGATATCCTCCGCGATGATGTCCATAGCTCCCTGAAGTGCTGTCTGAACGTCATTTATCTTCTTCTCCTCGTCGATGAAAGCCTCTGCTTCCTTCTCGGGGTCTGTTGAGTTCTCCTGCGCCATGAGCAGCTCTGCCAGCGGCTCCAGACCGTTCTCACGGGCAATGCTTGCACGGGTGCGGCGCTTGGGCTTGAAGGGACGATAGATATCCTCCACCTCTACCAGAGTTACGGCAGCGCTTATGGCAGCCTCTATCTCGGGAGTCATCTTCTCCTGCTCCGTGATAGCGTTCGTTACCTCCTCCTTGCGCTTTTCAAGGTTGCGGAGGTACATGAGCCTGTCGTAGAGCTCACGGAGTATCTGGTCATCGAGGGAGCCTGTGAGCTCCTTACGGTAACGGGCGATAAAGGGTATGGTCTTATCGTCATCTATGAGAGCGACGGTGTTGTCCACCTGCTCCTGCTTCAGTCCGAATTCCTTTGCGAGTGTCTTGTTGATATCCATAATTGATCCTTTCATTTTTACGATGATAAGGACCGACGGGTGCTGCCGCGGTCCTGCTATCCGTAATTTATTCGTTAACCTCTTCCGCAGGCTCCTCCTGCTGAACGGGCAGCTCCTCAGCCATGGCTTCAAAGCGTTCCTCGTTCCAGCGATCCAGCCACGAGAACAGGGTCTTTGCAATGTCCTTATACACGTTGACGGAGTTCTTCTCCATGAGCACATCATGTCTCATACCGTCAAACAGACGGTGGGATATGCTCTCATAGCCCAGCTTTTCCAGCTTCTTCATGGAGCCCATGAACTTTCTCTCCGATATCATAGCGGAGTCGTCCCTACCCGAGATAAAGCGTATGGGCAGCGAGGGATTGGCAACATTCCAGCCGCGTCCCGACTCGGACTGCTTCACCAGCCAGAGCAGCTCCTGATAGGCATTGAGAGTGGGCTTGAAGTTGCACAGCGGATCCTCGTTGTACGCAAGGACTGCGTCGGGATCGCTGCATCTCCATGAATTTATGGGATCCTCAAAGAACTTGCCGAAGCTGTCATCGATAGTATCGAATATCTTCTCGCTCCTGAAACGGCTTCCGGGGCGCTTTGAAGATACCGACCCTATGATACGGGCAGGCTGAGAAAATGCGCTGTGGCAGATAGTACCCAGAAGAACTATACCGTTTATTTCGGCATCGTGCTCCTTCATGAAGCATCTTGCAGCTGCGGCTCCCATGCCGCTTGCGGCGATAAATACGGGAACATCGGGATAAGCAGCCTTCACCTTGCGGTTGAGCTGAGCAATATCGCTGATAAGTCCCTCTCCGCCTCTCCTGAACATAAAGCCTATGTCATCGGGCTCAACGATACTTTTTCCGTGTCCTCTGTTGTCGCTTATGACCGTAATGAAGCCCTGCTCCGCAAGGTAGTCCATAAACGGGTAATAGCGCTCCTTGTGCTCATTCATGCCGTGGATCACCTGAACAATGCCGTTTATATCTCCCGAGGGCACCGCCAGTACAGCTGAGACAACAAGTTCGTCATAATCGGAAGTAAATACAAATTCCTTCAGATCAGCATTAAGCATAAAGATCCTCCTGTCAAAAATCGGGGAAAAATAAAGTGTATACAGTTAATTATATCATAATTGTTTTAAAAAGGCAAGGGGCACGGCGTTAAAGTTCCGTTTCTGTCGCACTTCGCCGCGAAACAGTCTGCGGGGGCTCCCCGCTTATAACACAACTGGTTTAAAAAGGCAAGGGGCGCGGCGTTAAAGTTCCGTTTCTGCCGCACTTCACCGCGAAACAGCCAGCGGGGGCTCCCCGCTTCTGCAAAGCTCCCTGAGCCTGCACGAAAGAGTGTTGGGGACTCCTCTTGCTCCTCTTACCGCTGACACTCCCAGCTCCCTCATTTTTGAAAGCGGCATATCCTCATGAGTAAGCCTGTGGGTAAGTCTCAGCTTCATAGCCTTTTTTATACGGTAGCTGCCGTCATCGTAGTTGTAGGGGATATTGACCTCCTCAGCCACGCATCTGTACATTATGGCAGAAATAGGAGCTGCCATATAGATATAGACCGTGTCCCCCACTATCACATCCGAGGTCTGCTTCCAGATTATAGCACCGTCTCGTCGGAAGTCCTGCTCAACATCGTACATGGCAGGTGCGGCAGGGATAAGCCATTCCTTTGTGTCTGTGCGAAGCCTTTTGCCGCTGCCGCTCTGTGAGGCAAGCTCATAGCTCATGTCCAGCAGTCCAAACAGCTGCTCCTCATCCACTGTGCCGTCAAGAAGCACCGACACCCACTGCTCCTTCTGCATATGATATGCAGGCAGTATTCCCTTCATAGCAAGGAGAGAGCCCGTCATCAGGGGGCTGCACTTCACGTTGACTATTTCGTACTTAACGCCCTTTTCCAGTCCGAGGCTTTTCCCGTCAACTCCCATGGAAATGGCATACCACTTCTTGTTGGCAGCGCAGCGGAATACTGCAAAATCAGGGTATCTTTTCCACAGATATTCGGGCTCGGAGCCGTAACGCTCACGGGCATATCCAAAGAGTTTTTCTTTCAGTCCGCCCATATCAGTCAGTCCCCTCAGACATTTTCTTCAGCTCGTCCCTGAGACGCAGGTAGCAGGCGTTGCATATCTCGCAGTCCTTTTCCGCACGGTGGGCGCCCTCTATCTCGATACCGTAATGAGCAGCCACAGTGGTCTGTTTCCTGTTGGGCAGCATTGGCAGAGCCTTCCGTGAAAATCTCAGCACGTCCACAAAATCATTGGTAAGATATATACCGTGGCAGCGGAGAAGATTATCGTAAAGGAAGTTTATATCGAAATTCACATTGTAGCCCATGAGCATATCGCTTCCTGCAAACTCATAGAAATCCATGATAGCCGAGGTTATATCGGGAGCATCCTTTACCATGTCATTTGTTATTCCCGTAAGCTCGGTGATGAACGGGGTTATCCTGTTGTGCGGCTTTATAAGAGTGCTGAATACCGCAGCTTTTCTGCCGCTTCTGTAACGTACTGCCGCTATCTCGATTATCTCGCACTCCTCGGGAGCAAGTCCCGTGGTCTCTATATCAACTACGCAGTAATCCTCGGGAAAAGCCATCCTGCTCTTTCCCTTGCGGCGTTTAGTCTCGCTCACATTCATGCTCCTTCCCTTTCCGCATTATACTCTACAATTATAATATATAGCGGAGCAATTGTCAAATCAGCAGTTGTTCTCCTCTGTTTTACTGTAATGATAATAAATATTTCACATTATTTATCAAAAATACTTGATTATTACCGTAAAGAGTGCTATCATTATAATGGACATTAATATACACCCACAAACCACTTCTTACAGAAAGGGGTAATAACCATGAAGAAACTTTTAGCACTTACCGCAGCACTTACTGTCGCAGCAGGAGCAGCTTCTTTGCCTGCATCAGCTGCATATGAGCACATCCCTCAGAGCAGGATATGGGATGAGGAAATAGAAATGTTTGATGCCTTTGACAAGGGCGAGATACCTACCGATGTCAACGGCGACGGCACCTTTGATCTCATCGACTGCCTTATCTATTGGGCATATACCAACAGACTTGACTACAACGAAGAATACAAGGATACACTTGAAGCGCTGGGTGACCTTACCGGCGACGGCATGGAGATGTGGGATGACGCCGAGCACCTCATCAGGTACTACATCACTACTCACCATATGTCATTAAAGGACTTCGATCCTGACACCTATGCTGAATATGAGCAGATATACGAGGTCACACATACAGGCTTCGTATGCCATTCGCCCTCTGTAACCACCCATTCTCTGGTAGAAGGTTTTATCGGTCAGCTCAAAATGGACTGTTCCTATCTTATGGCAGGTTACGATATCTACTGCGAGTATGTGGATAACGGCACTATTGACCCCGACCTTAACGCCGACGGAAACTGCGATCTGACCGATCTTACATATTTCTGGGCATATTCCCTCAACAGAGAAGTATTTTCCGTTAATCCTGCGGACAACTCTATCAGTGAGAACATGGATAAGGACATTTTCGACCGCGCCAAGGCTATTTATGACGCTCTGCCCGAATCTGCCCCCGGCGGAGATTGGAGATTCAACTTCACTAATATGTACTATTATGAGCACGGCAATGTTACCAAGGATATGATAACAGACGAGTTCTTTGAGAGCGTTCTGGAGGGCGCCTCAGAGCTGGAGCTCACTCGATTTGTCACAGAGGATTACTTCAGTTGCGTTCCTCAGAATGATCCGTACATCGACTACGACGCCAAGATGTTCGACAGAGAGTACAATGCCTTTGTAGATGCGGTGCATAACGGCGAAAAGTCACTCCCTGACACCAATGATGACGGTATACTCAACTCACTTGACTCCTTCAACACATATATTTTCAAGTGCGAGCAGAGAGCAGGCGTCACCGATGAGCAGTCTATTCTCCCGAAGTATGTACGCGATACATTCAAAAATGCTATGGATGTCAACGACAACGGTCTCAGCGGCGATATGAACGACCTCGAAATCATCGACCTTTTCATCTCCATAGAAGATAAGACCGAGGAGGAAATGGATGAGATCTGCAATAATTATATGGCTCGTCTCAATGAGTATGCCGCTCAGCTTGCCTCATTAAAGAGTCTCCCTCCCGTTAAGTTCAGTCCTGACGGTCAGATGTCAAATATGACAGACGATGACCGCACCGGCGATGCAAACAACGACGGAGAGACCGATCTTGCAGATGCTATATTCATTATGCAGTCCCTTGCAAATCCCGATAAGTATGAGCTCTCTGCACTCGGCAAATTCAAGGGTGATGTTTACGAAGCAGGCGGCGGTATCACCGCAAACGACGCCCTCGCCATCCAGAACAGGCTCCTTGAAAAAGAATGATATAAATCAGAATTTAGCGCGTATGCGCTAAGTTGATAGTTGAAAGTTGAGAGTTGAGAGTTAATGTGTTCGCTTCGCTCACAATATTTAAATATTGTCGCCGCAGGCGACTCCACAACTTTCAACTCTAAACTCTCAACTCTAAACTTAAATCAAAATTCAGCAAAGCTAAATTTGGGTCTATCTTAGTAATAATATGTACAATGCCCCTGAACGCTTTAAAGCTGATATAATCCCCTTAAAGTAGACACACGAAAAAACAAAAGCGTGTGAAAGCTGTAAGGGGGTTATTTTATGTCAAGAGGAAGTAAGCTAACAGATGAAGAACGCATAGCGGCAGTGCAAGAATAC
>Ga0255342_1000521_pt1 | contig 64812 bp, 54 predicted proteins | sample wastewater_treat_3_FD_192416 | JGI IMG/M metagenome (GOLD analysis project Ga0255342, IMG submission 192416) | Wastewater microbial communities from Lulu Island WWTP, Vancouver, Canada - plant14 | ecosystem: Engineered > WWTP > Wastewater > Unclassified | place: Canada: Vancouver, British...
AAAGGCAGATCGCCACGTCGCCCTAAAGGGCTCCTCGCTATCGCGAGGAGGATTATAAGGATAAGAATAATAAGGATAAGAAGGAAGGAACAAGGAGAGAGGCGCTTGTTATGCTCAAGCCTGTTTCTCATTCTTTCGCATAACTGCGCCCTCTCTCCTTTGACCTCTCTCCCAAAAGATGGAAAAAGACGGACAAGCCGTCTTTTTCTTTCAGCCACCAGCCCCACAGAGTCGCCTAAATCAAAAAGTACAAAAGTATGGGGTCAGGTCTCATTTATCCAAAAGCTCTGACGGAAAAACCCATCAGGTAAAAGGTAGCCATGAGATTTTAATATATCTTTGTAATACTCATGATTGACCAGCCACATATTCACATACTTATTTACCATGCGTACAGAACACTCCAGCTCAAGCGCGATACTTTTTCGTGATCGTCCCTTTAGGCTTTCCGTGTAAACATACATCGCACGGTAAGCCGTGCTAACCTTGTTACTTCCTAGCCGTCTTGACATCGTTCCAAATCCTGCCGGCATTCGCAATACCGATAACTTTGCTTAGATTGTTGAAGGTCAGAATATTCAGGCACTCGAGAATATCAGCAAACAAATAATTCATATTAAACTTTACATGCAGGCTTTCAGTACAGGTTACGGAATTGGCTTCTTTCATTCCCCGATACAACTCTGCGAATCTTTCCAGCGCTTGCGTATAGTCTGTTCGTACAATCAGCTCATTTTCAAATTCAAACAGCTCAGCTTCTTTTGTCATGGTTTACCCTTTCAAATTTTCCAACAGGAACTAAGAGGAAATAACTTTGTTCAATATTATAGAACACTTGTGCTATAATCTCAACAGGAAAAAATACACCATAGAACGCCACAACTTTTCCTGTGAAGAGCCTGTTTACTCCCTTTCAGGCTCTTTTCCTTTGCCGGCAATAGTCAGGGTAACACTTCCCCGCCAGCAAACTCTCACAGGTCAAAACCACATAATCCCCGTACGCGCGTATCGTCGGCTTCGTGGCTTGCTCGGCTCCGTCGTTTGCTTCGCTGCTCTCAATGTCGCCTACGCAAGCCCAAAGCCTCCTTTATATATCCCTTGCTCCTGAGCTTGCCTGCCGCGGTCGCGCACCCATTCCCCGCCAGCTCATTCATTGCGCTGTTCTTTTCCGCGGTCATGCACCCGTTCCCCGCCAGCAAACGCAAAGCGATAAAACAAACCTTGGCATAAGATTCAGGCATCCCATACGCTCCGTTCATGCTTGCTTTACTCCTCGCGCAATGCGAAAAGAAAAGAACTTTTCGCTTGCGCTCGTCGTGCTTCCTCTGCCCCTGAAACCTTCGCTTTCAGGGGCTTCGTCGCGGGTCGCCCCTCCCCCCTTTCTCCCCTTCTCCCCCCCGAACCCCCCCTCTTAACCCCTCTTTGACCCCCCACACCCCAGCAAGGTACTTTGAAAGTCGGGGGGGAGAAACAGGGGAGAAAACAGGGGGGATTATGGGCTGCCCTTGCCACTCGTCGACGGCGGTGCGCTACGCGCCCGCCTCCTCCTTGCAGGCTCAGCGCTTTTTTCGCTTTTTTGGGCGCCCTCCCAACAGCTCAAAAAACGCTTAATATACAGACCATGGAACGAACCAATTACCGAATTGTTAAAAATAAGCGATCGTCAAACCCGTTTCAGTCTGGCAGGCAAAGCCTGCCAGCCTATTGAAGAAGAAAGCGATTAAATAATTAATCTAACCTCCATGCCTCCCCCTGCGGTGCAAACAGAAACTCGCTTGACCGTCGCCCCCTTACGGGGTCTCCTTGCTCGTTTCTGAAAGACCTTGGCACCGCGCCACACTCCGAAAGAGGTCAGATTCATCCTTGATCTCCGTCCCGATAAGAAGTAAAGCTCTGGATGATTTTATTTTAGGTCACAATTGGGGCTGTTTCATCTTTTATTCAACGGCAATTTTTAATATGATAAACAAAAGCCGGATCGAACCCCCAAAGGGGGCAGACTGCACGATCCGGCCCACATGTGATCATTCACAGGTTGTTTTGGCTCAATACTTCCTCGCAACCCAAATCTTTACCAAAATGCCGACAAGGATGACGAAAAGTCCTGCGCCCATGAGGGTGTAGGAAACAATGGGATGAAAATAGGCGCTGACAGCTCCCGCCGTCATGATGATCGCGCCTGTGATGGCCATCAGGGGTTCGCCTGCTTTTTGTCGGATAAACTGCGTGCGTTCATCGTGCTCTTCGTTGTAGAGCTTGCGCAGCGATGTCTCGTCTTTGAGCGCCTTCCTACGAATAAAGATCTGAATGATCAGGACGAAAACCACTCCCATAATTAAGCCTTCCAAATATGAGATCAGTTTGACCGTCGCAGGGTTGGTCAGTTTGGGATACAGGAAGACGTGCAGGGTGCTAAAAAGGGCAATTGTCAGAGCGATAATGATGGCGCCGCCTCTGATCTGTTTTTGAATTTCCTGGCGATATTTTTCCATATTTATTCATTCTCCACTTCTGAAAAATCAAATACTTCTTCAATGCTTAGCCCAAAATATCGGGAGATCTTGTAGGCGAGAACCAGCGAGGCGGTGTATTTTTCGACCTCAATTGAGGTGATGGTCTGACGGGTGGTCCCAACCTCCAGCGCCAGCTCTTCTTGGGTCAATTTGTGTTGTTTTCGCAATTCGCGAATTCTGGTTTTAATGGCAACCTCCTTGTTGATAATGTAAAGCCAGCTTTGCATAAAAAGTATAGTTAGCTTTGCATTTTAAGTCAAGGGTGTTTGGAGCGGGGAATGAAATTTGTTCTTAAGGTTTGATTAAATATACATAAATATGACTTAAATCTTGTCATGTTTGGATTTGGGCATTCTCTTTACGGCACAGGCTCAATCTTAAGGAACTCTGCCCTCATCCCGAGAAGAGAGCTCGGGACGCAAGCAGTCTGCCCTTTGGGCAACTTAAACTGAGGGAGAAGGCTTGAAATATATTCTCACCATTATTTCTATTAATCGTCTCTTCTTTGGGCGAGGAGGACTTGTTTTTTCCAGGGCGGTAGGTCGCTGTCTTCCACCAGGATGGCTTTCAACTCGTAGACCTGGTCGCGCAGCATGGCGGCCTGCTCAAACTCGAGCGCTTTGGCGGCGGCGCGCATCTGGTTTTCCATCTCGCTGATCATGCGCTTCAGCTCGCGTTTTTGCATCGTGGCGGCCATTTCGCGGACGTTGCGCGGTTGCTTTTCGACCTGAGCTACGTTTGTCAGCCTGTCCGTGATATCGTGGACGGCTTTGGTGATCCCAACGGGCGAGATATTATGCTCTTTATTGTAGGCTTCCTGGATCTTGCGGCGGCGGTTGGTCTCATCAATGGCGCGCTGCATCGAGTCGGTCATTTTGTCGGCATAGAGAATGACCTTGCCGTTCAGATGGCGGGCAGCGCGACCAAAATTCTGCACCAGCGCTGTCGTGGAACGCAAAAAGCCCTCTTTGTCGGCATCCAAAATTGCCACAAGGGAGACTTCAGGAAGATCAAGCCCCTCACGTAGGAGGTTGATGCCGACGACGACATCAAAAACGCCCAAACGCAGATCACGCAGGATGCCGACCCTTTCGAGGGTATCGATCTCGGAGTGCAAATAATGCACCTTGAAGCCCGATTCGAGCAAATAATCAGCCATGTCTTCTGCCATGCGCTTGGTCAGCGTTGTCACGAGGGCACGCTCGCCGATATCGACCCTCTTCCGAAGTTCGACGATCAGATCATCGATCTGCCCCTTGGTGGGTCTGATCTCAACGATAGGATCCAACAAGCCAGTCGGGCGGATGACCTGTTCCACCACCTGATCGGCAACCTGCATTTCGTAGGGGCCGGGTGTGGCGCTGGTGTACATCGTGATGCCCATCATCTCCTCAAATTCATGGAACTTGAGCGGGCGGTTATCTTTCGCGGAAGGCAGACGGAAGCCGTAATCGACCAAAACCTCTTTGCGGGAGCGGTCGCCGTTGTACATGCCGCGCAGCTGGGGCACCATCATGTGGGATTCGTCCAAAACGAGGAGATAGCGGCTGGGCATGAAGTCGAGCAGGGTCCAGGGCGGTGTGCCGGCGGCGCGCTGGTCGATATGACGGGAGTAGTTTTCGATGCCGGCGCAGGAGCCAACTTCGCGCAGCATTTCGAGGTCGAAACGCGTGCGCTGTTCCAGCCGCTGTGCTTCCAGCAGACGTCCGTCTTTGCGGAAATACTCCACGCGCTCCACAAGCTCGGTTTCGATGTCCATCAGCGTTTTTTCCATGCGCTTGTCTTCGGTGATGTAGTGCTTGGCGGGGTAGATATTGACCTCGTCGAGCTTTTCGAGCACCTCTCCCGTGAGGGGGTTGAGGCGCGTGATCTCTTCGATCTCATCGCCAAAAAAGTTGATCCGATAGGCTTCGCGCTCGCTGTAAGCGGGCAGGATCTCGAGTGTGTCGCCCCGAACGCGGAAAATGCCAGGTTTGACTTCGAGGTCGTTGCGCTGATATTGAATATCAACCAACTGACGCAGGAGGGCGTTGCGGCGGTAGATCTTGCCTTTGGGGATGTGCAGCACGGAAGCGCGATAGGCGTCCGGGTCGCCCAGGCCATAGATGGCGGAGACCGATGCGACAATGATGACATCCTGACGGGACATCAGGGCTGTGGTCGCAGCCAGCCGCAGGCGGTCGATCTCCTCGTTGATGTCGGTCTCTTTTTCGATATACAGGTCGCGTCGGGGGATGTAGGCTTCCGGCTGGTAATAATCGTAATAGGAAACGAAGTATTCGACCGCGTTCTCGGGGAAGAATTCTTTGTATTCCGCGTAAAGCTGGGCTGCCAGGGTCTTGTTATGGGTCATCACCAGCGTCGGGATCTGCAGCTGCCGGATGACATTAGCGACGGTAAAAGTTTTGCCGGTGCCGGTCGCGCCAAGCAAGACCTGGTTCTTATAACCTTTATTAATGCCATCGACGAGCTGACGAATGGCTTCCGGCTGGTCGCCGGTTGGTTCGTAGGGAGCGTTGAGTTTGAAATGCATGTCATTATTGTACATTAGCACGGCGGGACTGGTTGGCTTTGTTGCAAACTGAATGCGTATCGTATAATCTTGTCAACGGAGGCGATATGTGCGGACGATTTACGATGGCGATCGATTCAGAAGACCTGCGCACGCAGCTGGCGCTGGGGCAGATGCCGCTGGATTGGGAAAAGCGCTATAACATCGCGCCATCGCAGGAGGTGGCGACTGTGCCTTTTGCGCATAGCCGTGACGTTGTCTGGATGAAGTGGGGTCTGGTGCCGTTCTGGGCGAAGGACCCTGCTATTGGCTACAAAATGATCAACGCGCGGGCGGAGACTGTGGCTGAAAAGTCGGCTTATCGCAGTTCTTTTCGCAACAAACGTTGTCTGATCCTGGCGGATGGCTTTTATGAGTGGAAAAAGATTGGAAGAAGCTCAATCCCTTATTATTTTCAACTGGAGGGCGGTGAGCCTTTTGCTTTCGCGGGGCTTTGGGATGATTGGGAGAATAAGGGTGTCTCTTCGCTACCAGGGATCCCGGGTCTGACAAGCTGTACTATGATCACGACCGAAGCCAATCAGGATATGGTGGAAGTGCATCACCGTATGCCGGTCATCCTGCGCAAAGAGCGCATGTGGGATTGGCTGCTGGAGGATAACCCCAGGGCTTTGCAGGCGATGTTGAAGCCTTTGCCGGATGGTTCCCTGAGGCGGGTACAGGTGAGTCGGGATGTCAACAGCCCTGCCAATCAGGGCCCGGATCTGATCGCGCCTTATTCAGAGGGATTGCCAGGATTTCTGGATTAGCGGCTTGTTGTATTGGCTAATGAGGGGGCAAAGAATTGTTTCCTCGTTGATGGGATGTAAAGTAGAATAGAGAAAACAAGATCCTGGAGTTAGTATGAAAAAAGCAAAAACCCTGGTTTTCTTATTATTAGCTTTTACGCTGATTCTTTCTGCCTGTCAGCTTGATCCAACCGATAACACTTCCAATGACGGTGCTACGCTTGATCCAACCTCTATGGCACTTTCTGAACAGCTCTATCCCGGTGAGGAAGAAACCGTAACTTCAGAAGATGAAGCACCCAAATGGTGGAATGAGGTCGTCTTTTATGAGATCTTTGTGCGTTCGTTCAAGGACAGCGATGGCGATGGGATCGGGGATTTTCAGGGCATTATCTCGATGCTGGATTATCTGAATGACGGCGATCTGGAAACAACGGACGATCTTGGCATTGGCGGTATCTGGCTGATGCCGATCATGCCTTCGCCCAGCTATCACGGCTATGACGTCACCAATTACCAAAGTGTCAATCCCGATTACGGCACGATGGCGGATTTCAAAGAGCTTCTGGATGAATGCCATAAACGCGGTATCCGTGTCGTGATCGATTTTGTGATCAATCACACTTCCAATCAACACCCCTGGTTCGTTCAATCCCAGGATCCCAATAGTAGTTTTCGGGATTGGTACGTCTGGGAAAGCACAAATCCCGGCAAACCCGGCCCCTGGGGGCAGAATGCCTGGTACGAGAAAGACGGCGCCTGGTATTACGCGCCCTTCTGGAGCGGGATGCCCGACCTCAATTACAACCATCCCATGGTCAGCAAGGCGATCTACAGCGCCACCAAGTTCTGGCTTGATCTTGGTGTTGACGGCTTCCGGGTGGACGCCGCTCGCTATTTGTTTGAGGACGGCGTTTCGCAACAGGACACCAAAAGCTCGATCGCCTGGTTCCAGGACTGGCGCGATTATTATCTGAGCATTAATCCCGAAGCTTATACGGTGGGTGAGGTTTGGACGGACACGCAGGTCATCGCCAAGTACGACCAACCGACCAAGGGCATGCAAAACTACTTCATGTTCGACCTGGCGACTGACATTTTGGGTGGGCTTTACTCGCCTGACCCTGCCCGGATCATGGCGTCTTACATGAATTCTTTGACCTACTTCCCCGATCAACAGTTCGCCACCTTTTTGAGCAATCATGATCAGCAGCGTGTTGCTTCCTACTTCAGCGACAAGCTGGATCGTCAGAAACTGGCGGCGTTCCTTTATCTGACTGGTCCCGGTGTACCTTACCTCTATTATGGAGAAGAGATCGGTATGTTGGGGAACAAACCCGACGAAAAGATCCGCACCCCGATGCAGTGGTCAAACGACGCCCAGGCTGGTTTCAGCGCTGGAGACCCCTGGCAAGAGATCAATCCTGATTGGGAAACCAAGAACGTCCAGGTGCAGGAGGCTGACCCAGATTCTCTCTTGAATTGGTATCGGGGGTTGATCAATCTGCGCAACAAGTATCTCGGCTTGCAGTATGGAAATTACATTCCGATTACAGTAAATAATGAATGCCGTCGGGTGTACGGCGTTGTCCGTGAGCTAGGCGCGGAAACTTACATCATCATTGCCAACCTTGGCGTCCAACGTTTGGAAGGTTGCACTTTTTCCTACGAACCCAGCAGAAGAATTGTTACAGAAACTCCACCTTTCTTTGATACGATAATTTGGGGCGAAGGATCCTATTCTCATCAATATTCAGAAGATCCCAACGCGCCGAACACTTTTACCATCCCGGATGGGCTGGATGGGGGCGAGACCCTCATCATTGAAATAAGTAATTTACGAAAAAAGAGGTAATAATGAAAATGATCCACCTGATACTTGCCATCATACTTGCTCTAGCAATTCTTGCTGGTTGTGCTGGCAACCCTGAAACTCAGGTCATTCCTGAAGCGACAGAACCTCAGATTTCCGCAGAAGCAACTGAAAAAAGCCAGGAAACGAGCGAGGAGATCGAAGTGGTGGAAGGTCCGCCTCTTTATGTCAACCTGACCTGGCATCAGCCTTTGTATTACAAGAACGCCGACGGCGTTTACAGCCGTCCCTGGGTGCGCGTGCATGCCACCAAGGATTATCTCGACATGGTCGAGGTGATCGATCAGCACCCCGGCATGAAGGCGACCATCAACATTACGCCTTCGTTGATCGTGCAGCTGGATGATTTTGTGAACAATGGCACCAAGGACCTCTACTGGACTTTGGCGGAAGTTCCGGCGGCTGAATTGACGACCGAACAAAAGACTTTCATTTTGGAACGCTTTTTTGATGCCAACTGGGATCATATCATCGCGGTGCATCCCCGCTATCAGGAATTGCTTGATCTGCGCGGTGGCACGGAAGCAGAGACAATCGCGGCGGCGGTTGAATCTTTCACGGAGCAGGATTTCCGCGACCTGCAGATCTGGTTCAACCTTGCCTGGGTCGATCCGGATTATTTAGCTCAAGAACCATTCAAAGCTTTGGTCGATAAGGGACGTGACTTCTCGGAAGAGGACAAGGTCACTCTTTTCGATGGCATTTTCGCGATCATCGAGCAGGTGATCCCAACCCACAAGGCATTGCAGGATAAAGGCGTCATCGAAGTGACAACAACGCCTTACGCGCATCCAATTTTGCCCCTGATCTATAATAGCGATCTGGCACTGGTGGGTAACCCCAAGGCGATCACGCCACGCGAGCCTTTCACCTATCCTCAAGACGCGAATTCTCACCTGCTGAAGAGTGTGGAAATGTACGAAGAACACTTCGGCATGCCAGTGCGTGGGCTTTGGCCTGGTGAGGGTTCTGTCGCGCAGGAGATCGTGCCGATGGTCTCGAAAGCCGGCTATCAGTGGATGCAAACTGGCGAGCCGGTTTTGGTTGCCAGTCTGGGCATGGACGGCGACTGCTTTAACCGTGACTGCAATGAAGTGCCTATCGATGGCGGTGCACCAGCGGATAACAACCATACCCGCATTATCGATATCTTGATGCCTATTGACGATTCAACCACACAGGAAGTGGTTCTGAGCAACTATCCTTCGTCCGCTGCAGCGGCTGATCCGACCAACCCGGATAGTTTTGCCATCATACCGCTACTATTGCCAAAATAGGAAAGGGTTTAAGTATGACAGATGAATTTAAACTGATCCAAACACCCAGAAGCACGGTCGAGTTAACGCTCGATGACGGCAGGATCGTCGTCGGCAAGCGCGGCGCGCGCCTGGAAGATTTTGCCAAAGTGATCCAAAACCCAGAAAAGGCAATGATCGTTGGCATGGTCTTGAACGGAAGTTTGCGGGAGCTGACCTACGATCTCAACCAGGATGGGCAGGCAAGCCTGATCACGCTGGCAGACGCAGATGGCGCAAGGATCTATCGCCGCTCGCTGGTATTTCTGCTCGAGGTCGCCTTCAAGCATTGTTTCCCGGGCGGGCAGCTGACGATCGATCATTCCGTCTCTTCAGGCGGCTATCACTGTCAGATAGAAGGTCTTGAGCTTTTTGGTGAGCGTGAACTCGCAAGATTAGAAAGTGAAATGCATGATCTTGTCAAGGCGGATATCCCCTTTATCCGCGAGACCGTGCCACTTTCAGAAGCAATCGAATATTTTTCCAAGGCTGGTGAAGAGGATAAAGTTCAGCTCTTAAATTATCGCCAACGACCTGATCTGGTACTTTATCGCGCTGATAGTGTGCGCGATTACCATCACGGCTATATGGTTCCGTCTTCGGGATATCTGAAATGGTTTGAGCTGGAACTGGTGGAAGAGGGTTTTGTTTTGCGCTTTCCTCGCCGTCATTCGCCCAATCAAATTGAGCCGATGGATAAATTCCCGACCTTGCTGAAGACTTTTAAAGAATACGCTGAGTGGCTCAATAAGCTTGGTATCCCCTCGGTCGGCGCGCTCAATGACGCGATCGCTGAAGGACATGTCGATGAAGTGATCCTGGTCTCCGAGGCACTGCATGAGATGCAGATCTCGCGCATTGCCGAACAAATTTACGCTGAACGCGACCGTGTGAACGTGATATTAATTGCCGGACCCTCATCATCGGGCAAGACCACTTTTTCAAAACGGTTGAGTATTCAACTGGTTGCCCGCGGAATCAACCCCTTCGCGCTTGAAATGGACAACTTCTTTGTTGACCGGGAGAAAACGCCGCTTTTGCCGGACGGCAGCAAGGATTTTGAGTCCCTAAGGGCGATGAACCTTGTGCGTCTGAACAGGGATGTTAAAGCATTGATCCGCGGCGAAGAAGTGCAGCTACCTTACTATAACTTCATTACAGGATTGAGCGAAGAAGGCAAGGTCGTCAAATTAAACATTGGCGATGTGATCATCCTCGAGGGTATTCACGGCCTGAACCCGGGCTTGCTGCGGGATATTGACCCGCGCAACACCTTCAGGATCTATATTTCCTGCCTGACGCAACTTAACCTTGACCGGCACAACCGTATTTCAACCACTGACACGCGCATGCTGCGGCGCATTGTGCGCGACGCGCGCGATCGCGGTTACAGCGCTGGCGAGACGATCGGGCGCTGGGAATCGGTGCGCAAGGGTGAGAAGGAACACATCTTCCCTTATCAGGAGAACGCGGATGTGATGTTCAATTCAGCGTTGGCATACGAACTGGGCACGCTCAAACCGCTGGTCGAACCGCTTTTGCGGCAGGTGAGCTACGGCACACCGGAACATATCGAAGCAAAACGGCTCTTGAAATTCCTGGAATGGTTCCTGCCGACAACGACCGAATTCGTGCCGGATAATTCGATCTTAAGAGAGTTTATCGGCAATTCGATCCTGACCGATTTCTCAATGTGGAAACGGTGATTTTTAGTTTATCGGTGGTTGATTGTTGGTCAATTGTAGGGGCTGGCTTCCACGCCAGCCCGTATGTGAATGAGTGAGGTGTAGGGGCGGAGCTTGTGCGTGACACGAAGTGTCAGGTATTCCATGCCCGCCCGTGTTTTGACCGGTATGTAGGTTGACGGGAGACCGTGGAATACCCTAACGGGTACAGGTGTCTCCCCTACATGGCGAAGCCCGAAAATCGTACCGGTATGGAAGTTGACGGGAAGCCGTGGAATACCCTAACGGGTACAGGTGCCCCCTACTTTGCGACATGGAACGAGATGAAGAATTGAAACCGGGGTTCGGATTCCGAACCCCGGTTTGGCATTCAAACGGTCTTTAATTTTCCAACGATTTTTTGATCATCACGCTCAGGCGGCGGACGCCTTCGCGGATCTTTTCGGGGTTGGTTGCCGAGAAGTTCAGGCGCATAGTATTGTTTGGCCCACCATTAGGGTAGAAGGGAGCACCTGGTACATAGGCTACCTTTTCTTCGATGGCTTTGGGGAAGAGTTCGAGGCTGTCACAGCCGCACGGTAAGCGCAGCCAGAGGAAGAGCCCACCATTTGGGACTGTCCAGGTGGTTCTTTCGGGCATGAAGTCTTCGAAAGCCTGCAACATGGCGTCGCGACGTTCCTTGTAGACCCGACGAATGGTTTGAATATGATCGGGCAACCAGTCTGCGGATGCCAGTTCGTAAGCGAGGTATTGGTCAAAAGTGGAACACTGCAAATCAGCGCCTTGCTTGGCCTGAACCATGCGCTTGATGATCTCCTGCGGAGCGATCGCCCAACCAATACGTAACCCGGGAGCGAGAATTTTGGAGAAAGTGCTGGTACGAATAACATTCCCACCGAATTCACTTCCATTTTTCTTCTGATATTGGGAGTCCAGTGCCGCGATAGGGGTTAGGTATTCTCCTTCAAAAATGAGCTTTCCGTAGGGATCATCTTCTACCAAGGGTACATTATACTGATTTGCCAGTTCAACCAGACGCTTGCGACGTTCCATCGTCATGGTAACACCGAGGGGATTATGGAAGTTGGGTAAAACATACATGAATTTGATGTTTTGGCGGATCAGGTCTTCCAGGTTGTCGGTAACCAACCCGTATTCGTCGGTTTCGGCAGTAACATAAGTCGGACCGTATGGATTCCAGGCTTGAAGAGCGCCGAGATAGGTAGGCGATTCGGTCATGACACGGTCACCCTGATTAATGAAAATGCGACCGACAAAGTCAAGTGCTTGTTGAGAACCATTGGTGATCAAAATATTGTCTTTGCTAATATTGATCCCTTCTTTACGAGCATCTTCCGCGATCCACTCACGCAGGGGATCATAACCTTCAGTAGTGGTGTATTGAAGGGCTTTGCGACCATAGAGATCAAGAACTTTTTCGGCAGCTTTCTTGCTTTCTTCGATCGGGAAAAGTTCAGCAGCAGGGAAGCCACCTCCAAAAGAAATCACATCCGGTTGATTGGTGACCTTTAATAATTCCCGAATGAATGAACTTTTCATTCTTTGGGTTCGATTTGCGAAACGCAATTCCCAGGGTGTTGACATAATTTTTCTCCTTTTTTTCTTGTTGAAACTATTTCATATAGCGACTAACAATAGTTGCCGCACCTGGTAAAGCCACACGATCACCTGAGGTGAGTTGTGCAGGTGGATTGTGGCGCCAGTTTGGTGCATTCTGGAAAATAAAGATTTTAGTTCCTTCGACGGCAGCTTTCTTATCCACAAAAGCCTGGCCGGTGAGATAGCCATTGCTGTCGATGGCGCAACTAGTGACAAAGCCGATCGTGCGACCTTTGCTGTCAATGACGGGATCGCCATGGTGTGCCATGCGAACTGCTTTTTCGTCAAAGGTGAAGCGAGCTACCACACCGGTTCGTTTGGCTTCGCGTTCAATAAAGGTTTTCCGACCGATAAACCAGGTGGAGTTGAGCTTTAGGAATGCCAGGAAACCGCCTTCGCCAATGGTCAGGTTGGTGTCACCACCCATTTCGTGGCCGTAGAGAGGTAAGCCGGCTTCGGTGCGCAAGGAGTCACGAGCGCCCAGACCACAGGGTAGAAGTCCCATCGGAGTGCCGGCTTCCATAATGGCATTCCACAGATGAACAACATTGTCAGGGTGGACAAAGATTTCGTAAGACATCTTTTCGCCGGTATAGCCGGTGCGGGAGATGATTACGTTCACGCCTGCCACCACGCTGTAACAGAGTTGGTTTCGGTCAAGGCGACGAATCTTGCGAACTTCAGCCGCATCAGCCAGCTTGAGCAGGATATCAAGACTGATCCGACCTTGCAATGCAATATCAACCAGCATATCCTTGCCTTCTTTGGGATCCTTGAGATTACGTAAGATCACATTGCGACCGAAGACTGATACATAGGGACGTTCCCGATCAACCAGGACTTTTCCATCCTTAACAGCATTGAGCCAGGCCCAGTCTTCTTCTTCATTGGCTGCGTTGACTACCAGGAGATATTTCTCAGCGGCAATGCGGTAGATGATCAAGTCATCAATCACATTGGCGTCAGGATCCATGAAGTGGGTATAAACCGATTCGCCAATCCTGCGGAAGAAAATATCATTACCGCAGACAGACTCAAGGAAAACAGCTGCATCCGGTCCTTCAGCTAAGAAAATGCCCATGTGTGTGACATCAAAGAGACCACCAGCCTGACGGGTGGCGAGGTGTTCCTGCAGGACTGATGTGTACCAGAGTGGCATTTCCCAGCCAGCGAAAGGTGTCATCTTGGCGCCAAGGTCGACATGAGTCTGATAGAGCGGTGTACGTTTCAGAGGGGGATCAACAGGTTCTTCCCAGTGGAATTCGGGAAGCGCTTCCAAAGTTGCTTGTTTGGGCATGCCAATGAAATATGGCTTACGGAGGTCGATAGGATCATTATCTGGTTTGGTGTAAACGGGTACAGCTTTGTGAATCGAAACAGGACCAGGAATTTTCTGAGTCAGGTCTTCGTCATAGTAGATAAAACCTGTCGAGAGGCCCAAAATCCAGAGCCCTACCAAACCGATTTTACTGGAAGGTACAGTTATATTGAAGCAATAAGGATTGACACAGGTGAGGACAGCTTCAATGTCACCGGAGCTGGTGTGCAAGATGGTTTTCTGGGAATCACCAGGGTTTAAGGCTTCAACATCACTGGTAACGGTCAGATTAAGGAAAGCTCGCACAGTTTCACCGGTCAATTCCAGCGCAGCCAATTCAGTGGATGGATAATCTTCGAGATAGAAATAATGCGGGAAGCCGTGAAATTGTCCAATTTCGTCCATACCAGGCTTAGAATCTGCCATCTGACGGATATCACAATTGATGCGGACCAAGGTCTCAAAATCGACTTTAACACGGGTTATATCGCCGCTACGGCCAAGTAGATGATAAGGTGTAGTTGCCTTAAAGAGTTCGTCAGTTAATTGAGCAATTTTTACCATATCTTGCTCTTTGAAACCTCGTTGAGTCAACCAGGTTGTGCCAAAGCGGATGCCAGAGGGCCATCTGGCAGACTTATCTCCGGGAATAGTGTTTCGATTGGTGACGATGCCAGCCAGGTCGAGAATTCGGGAACCCAAATCACCATTTAAGGAAATGCCATCGGGGCTCTTATAGGATTTACAGTCGATCAGGCACATATGGCTGTTAGTACCACCGTAGGGCACCTTTACGCCAAGTTCTTTGAAAGCGTTTGCAAGTGCCTGAGCGTTTTTTAAGATCTGGTTTTGTAGCTCGATGAATTGATTCGTTCGAGCCAGCTTGAAGGTCAGCGCCATTGCGGCGATTGTGTTGACGTGAGGTCCGCCTTGTTCGCCAGGGAAAACCCCTTTATCAATTTTTGCTCCCAGTTCGCGGTCGTGACAAATGATCACTGCACCACGGGGACCACAAAGTGTTTTGTGAGTGGTGAAGCTGACAACATCGGCAATCCCAATTGGAGAAGGTACCGCTTTGGCAGCGACAAGGCCTGCAATGTGGGAAATATCAGCCAACAGCCATGCGCCAACTTCATCAGCGATTTCCCTGAATTTTTCCCAATCCGGTATCCAGGGATAGGAGGTATAGCCAGCAATGATTACTTTAGGTTTGGCCTGTTGGGCAATTTTACGAATTTCTTCATAGTCAAGGTGTTCGGTGACCGGATCAACTGTATAGTGGCAGGCATTATAGAAGAGACCAGAACGATTCACAGGAGAGCCGTGAGTCAGGTGTCCGCCATGGAGGAGATCCATGCCCAAAATGACATCGCCGGGCTTGATCAGGGCAGTATAAACTGCGGTATTGGCAGGAGCACCGGAAAGAGGCTGAACGTTGACCCAAAGATCATCGGGAATCAGATCGTTGGCGGCAAATAACTCAGCAGCACGGCGGCGGGCAAGGGCTTCGAGCATGTCAATATATTCGACGCCTCTGTAATATCGCCCATCGCTATGGTAGCGATAACGACTGAGTTGAAGACCATAGTCCATGATCGTATCTTCGTCTTGATAACGCGTTTCGGGATGGGGATAGCCTTCGGCATAGATATTTGTGAAAGGTGAAGCGAGCAAATCGCGCACAGCTTTGGGTGCGATGCTCTCGCTTGGAACCATGATCAAACGCCTGGCTTGTCGTTCGGTTTCAAACTCAACCAGGTTTTTGACATTGGGATCGTAATCTTCGACTCTTTTTTTGAACAGATAATCACTCATGAAAGAACCTCTATTAAAAAATTTCTCCACAGATGTGGAGATTCATAGTCTTGTAAAAGAAAAAATGATGGAAAATTGCACACCAAATAGAAGCTACCGTGCAAGGACTGTAGGCATACCACGTCAGCTTTCTCTCCATTACCATCAAGCATAATTGTACCTTATAAATTGGGCAGGATTGAGAATAATTTCTTTATTGTTTTACTTATGACGATACACTTTTACATGCTCAGGAATATATATCCCTACCTGGTAAACTTCAAAAGTTGGTTTGTGGCCTTGTGAACATGTGCATGGAAATAAGAATTTAGGAATTAATCGTCTCATTTTTTTTTGACGCTGTTGCATAAGTAGTTAATCACTCTTTCCTGGTTTATAATCAAAATATGGCAGAGCAAAAGATTAATGACCTGAGTGAAGAGGTTGCTCTTATCAACGATGCCCGCACAAACCCTGAATCGTTTGGTTTGCTTTATGAAAAATATGTAGGCAAGATTTATAACTACATCTATTTTAAAGTTGGCAATAATGATGATGCTGAAGATTTAACTGCCAAGGTTTTTTTTAAGGCTTTGAAGAATATCGGAAGTTATCGTCATATGGGTTTACCTTTCAGCGCCTGGTTATACAGAATCGCTCACAATCTGGTTGCAAATCATCATCGTGATCGTTCACGGGTAGCGATGGTCTCGATTGATGATCTGGTTTTGGCGGATCAAAGTCGTTCAGCTGCGCCCGAGGCACTAATGGTCAAAAAACAAGACAATGCTTATTTACTGGAACTGATTAACAATCTCACACCTCAGAAGCAAGAACTAATTGTCTTAAAATTCGTGCAAAAACTTTCCAATGAAGAAATTGGGGTCATTTTCGGAAAGACTGAAGGGGCAATTAAAAGTCTTTATCATCGGACACTAACGGAGTTGAAAGAAAAAGCGAAAGAATATATCGATACTCGTATCCTCTGAGTATTAATGGGGTTGTTAATCACAGGAGATTATGAAAAAATGGAAGCCACCGATAGTTTAAACTCAGATCTGATTGATTTTGAAGCACAAATTGCTTCAGAACTTGACAAGATAAAACCAGATTTAATTTTTGTCGATGATTTACGTAATCGTTTGCTTAACTCGCGTGTTTTTGAATATCGTCGCTCTATTGGAGCGATCGTGGTGGCAAGTTTGTCAATCCTGTTAACAGGAACATTGGCCTATACTATCGGGAAGCTGGCAAAGAAGACTAAAAAGATCGTTCTTCGATAATTTTGGATATTAACAAAAAAAGCGACTCTTCTCCAGAGTCGTTTTTTTATTAATCACTATTAGCCTTCGTAGGTGTCACGAACCCATTCACCGACCAACCAGTATTTGAAATCGCGGTGATTATAGCTATCAACAGCAGCCACAATGGCGTACACCAATGCACCAGCTGGAATTAAAGAGAGCAAAATCGCAAGCGGAATACACAGAACGCCAACGACAACAACCGATAAGGTTAGGGAAATTCCCCAGGCGATACCCGCAAGAATCCCACCACCGATAAAAAAGATGGCCTGAAAGATTATTGCCTGAAGGCTTTGGTAGGCAACATACTTTGAGCGATCTTTATAGGCGAAATAGATAACCAATGGGGGAACAATGCCCAGCACAGCTGTAACGAGGTTGAGGAATATGCCAAGATGGGCAAACATTGCCAGGGTTTTTTCCTCGGAATAATCGAGGGCAGGTTTTTTTGTAATAGGGGTGTAGTTGACTCCATCATCGCTCACTTCAGTGATGATGGGATCAGTGTCGATAAAGTCATTTTGATCTGTCACAGATACCTCACTTTCTTGCATAAAGTGTAATATAAAACCTGATTTTGTGCTTAATGAAAGCTTATATGTATAGGCATAGATAACACTATGATAAAATCGGGCCATGTCGCTAAGAATCTTGTTTATGGGTTCACCGGACTTTGCGTTGCCGTCCTTGGAAGTCCTTGCCAAAAGTTATGATGTTGTCGCGGTTGTAACCCAACCGGATCGACCTGCCGGAAGAGGGCGCAAACCGCAGGCTTGTGCTGTTAAAGAACTGGCAACAAAGCTGGGACTAAGAGTATTGCAACCGGATTCCTTACGGACATTAAGCGCTGTAACAGAATTGGCAGGTTGCGCGCCGGAACTTATTGTTGTGGCTGCCTATGGTCAGATCCTGCCAAAATCCATCCTTGAAATGCCAAAATTTGGATGTGTCAACGTCCACGCTTCGCTTTTGCCTGCCTGGCGGGGCGCTTCGCCAATTCAGGCTGCCATAGCCAATGGCGACAACCAGACCGGGGTGACGATCATGCTTATGGATGAGGGCATGGATACGGGTCCCATTCTGGCGCAACGCTCGGTTCCGATCCGGGAGCGCACCTCCGCGGAGGTGCTGTCTGATCAACTGGCTTATCTGGGCGCGCAGACTTTGGTCGAAATCTTGCCTGCGTATTTACGCGGCACGTTGGCTGCCATCCCACAGGACAATTCCAAAAAATCCTATGCCCCGAAGCTGAACAAACAGGACGCGCTTCTAGATTTCGGGTTGGATGGGCTAACTTTGCTGAGAAAGATCTACGCCTATCAACCCTGGCCCGGAGCGGTTTATCTCTGGCAGGGCAAACGCTTAAAGATCAGTGAAGCTCATTTACACCCAACCTTTGAGGTGAGCCCTGGAGAACGGTATATCGTCAATGGCTTGCCGGCTATTGGTACGGGCGATAGTTTGTTGGTACTCGAGACGGTGCAGCCAGAGGGCAAACGCGCGATGGATGGAAAATCCTTCCTCAACGGTCAGCCTGACTGGCTGGAATCCTAAATAACAGAATTGTTTTTAATTAATTTTCCGGGAAGAAGGCGTTTTTCCATTCATAAAGCATATTCAATGCCTGAATGGGGGTCATGGCTTCGAGGTCCAGCTTTTTGAAGGCGTCCATCAAGGGGTTGTTTTCCGGGAAGAGGCGCAATTGCTCTTTTTCCTCTTTGGCTTCTGGCAAGGTGGTGCCTGAAGTAGCCTCTAACTGCCTGAGGATCTCATTCGCCCGCGAAATGACCGGGGCGGGCAGCCCTGCCATTTGCGCGACATGAATGCCATAGGAACGGTCGGCTGCGCCAGGGACAATCTTATGCAAAAAGATCACTTCACCATCGGCTTCCGAAACAGCCACGTTGTAGTTGCGAACGCCCGGGTAGAGCGAAGCCAATTCGGTCAGTTCGTGATAGTGGGTGGCGAAGAGCGTGAAGGGCTTGAGCTTGGGATGACTGTGCAAATACTCGATGATTGCCCAGGCGATCGAGAGCCCATCGTAGGTGCTGGTGCCGCGCCCGATTTCGTCCAGAATTAACAGACTGCGAGGGGTGGCGTTGTTGAGAATGTTGGCGGTCTCGAGCATTTCGACCATGAAGGTCGATTGCCCCTGGTGGATGGCATCCTGAGCGCCAATGCGGGTGAAAATACGGTCAACCAGACCGATCTCAGCCTTATCAGCGGGCACAAAACTGCCAATTTGCGCCATAAGCACGATCAGCACGACCTGACGTAGAAAGGTGGATTTACCGCTCATGTTCGGACCAGTGATCAGGCGGATGATCTCACCTTCCTCAAAGACCGTATCATTGGAAATGTAGCGGGTTTGATGGCTGAGATGCTCGACGACCGGATGACGCCCTGCCAATATTTCGATCCCTTTTTCTTCTTTCAGCACCGGGCGGGTGTAATTGTTCAACGCGGCTACTTCCGCCAGTGAAATGAGGCAGTCCAGCTGCGCGATTCTGCGTGAGCTTTCCAGCAGTTCGCCGCTGGACTTGCTCAGCTGCGCGCAGACCTGGTTGAAGACCTTGAGTTCGATCTCGTGGATCTGCGTCTCAGCGTTGAGCACCAAAGATTCATATTCCTTTAGCTCAGGGGTGATGTAGCGCTCACTGTTGACCAGTGTCTGCTTACGGATATATTCTTCGGGCGCCTTATCAGCCATACCGCGGGAAATGTCGATGTAATAACCAAAAACCTTGTTAAATCCAACACGCAAAGTCTTGATGCCGGTGCGCTGGCGTTCGTTGGCTTCGAGAGAGTTGATCCACTCGCGCGCGTGTTTGGAGGAGTACATGATTTGGTCAAGTTCTTCTGAGAACCCGGGACGGATGATCCCGATATTGTTGATATTAGCTGGCGGATCGTCGCTGATGGCGTTTTCGAGCAGTTCAAGCTCATTCTCAAAGTTTTTCCAATCTTCCAGGATGGATTGCAAGGCTTTATGTTCGCTTTGCAGCAAGGCGAAAAGTTCCGGGAAGGAGCGCAGATCCTCGCGCAGGGCGACCAGGTCGTTTGGGCGCGCCGCACAGGAGACAATGCGGTTGATCAGGCGTTCCAGGTCGTGCAATTGCTTGAGCAGATCAGCTATTTCGCGTCTTTCGACGCCGCGATCGAAGAAAAATTGCACCGCGTCCAGCCGCTGATCAATGCGGGAAACATCGAGCAGGGGTTTGTTGACCCAACTGCGTAAAAGACGCTTGCCCATGGGTGTGTGCGTCTTATCCAGAACACTAAGCAAAGAGCCATCGGTTTTGGCTTCCCGCAGTGTTTCGGTCAGTTCCAGATTTCGCCGTGTTTCCGCGTCCAAAACCATAAAATCCGAAAGGCTGTAGGTGCTGAAGCTGAGCTCCAGATTTAGCAGGCTTTTTTGCGTTTCCTGAAGAAATTTAAGCAAAGCGCCAGTAGCCCGGACCGCCAGTGGATAAGGTTTGAGCCCCAGACCGGAGAGGTCGCTGACTGAAAATTGGGCGCGGATGAGCTCGACCGAACGTCCCGGCTCAAAATACCAGTTTGGTATGCGGGTCACATTGAAACCGGTAGCAACTCTTTCATCTGTCATCTCTGAAAGCAGAACCTCAGCCGGCCCGAGCCGCTGCAGCTCGGCACGAAGCTGGTTTTCAATATCGCCTTCGCTGATCTCAGTGACTGCCAGTTCACCGGTGCTGACGTCGACATAAGCCAGCCCGGCTTTGCCATCCTGGAGGGTCAGACAAGCCAGATAATTGTTGCGTCCACCCTGTAAGAGATTCGGCTCGACGATGGTGCCGGGGGTTACAACGCGGATCACCTCACGGGGAAAGAGCCCTTTGTCGGGTTGATCTCCGACTTGTTCACAAATGGCGACGTGGTAGCCTTTTTCTATCAGGCGACCGAGATAGTTATCGACAGCATGAAATGGGATGCCAGCCATCGGCACGCGCACACCCTTTGCTACCGGTCGGGAGGTTAGAACAATATCAAGCGCCTCGGCGGTCTTTTTCGCGTCTTCATCAAAGGTTTCGTAAAAATCACCCAGACGGAAAAAGACGATCGCGTCCGGGTATTCCTTTTTGATCTCCAGATATTGCTGGCGCAGGGGCGTGATATTTTCTGCCATTTTATTTCAAATTTTCCTGAATATATGCTTCAACCTGGTCGAGGGCTTCGTTGAGCTTGCTGGCGTCTTTGCCGCCAGCCTGAGCCATATCAGGCCGTCCGCCGCCGCCACCGCCGACCACCTGGGCAACTCGTTTGATCAGGTCACCGGCTTTGAGACCGCGGGCGATCAGGTCCTGGGTCACTGCCGCGATCAGCATCGGTTTTTCGTTCATGACCGTGCCAAGCACGACCACGCCGCTGGGGTGTTTCTGACGGAACTGATCTGCCAGAGAGCGCAGGGCATCCGCGTCAGCATTGGCGATCACCGCCCGCAGGACCGGGACACCAGCGATCTCCCGCACATCATCCAGCTTTTGTTTGAAAGCCTGGTTGGCAGCTTCGATGCGCAGTTTTTCCAGGTCCTGCCGGCTTTGTTTCAGCTCAGCTTCAAGTTGTTCGGCTTTGCTGAGTGCGTTGGCAGGGCTGGTTTCAAAGAATGTGGCGACCTCATTCAGCTGATTGAGGCGTTCGCGGACGTAGCGATAGGCGCCGGAACCGGTAACAGCCTCGATACGGCGCATTCCAGCCGCGACGGAAGATTCAGAAATAATAAATAAAGATCCGATCTCGGCGGTATTATCGACATGTGTGCCGCCGCAAAGCTCATAAGAGAAGCGACCGCGATGATCGGCTATCTCGATCGTGCGCACATCGGAGGCGTATTTTTCGCCAAACAGGGCGATCGCGCCTTCAGCGCGGGCTTGCTCGAGGGTCTTGCTTGCTTTGCGGACAGGGACTTCTGCCGCGATCATCTCGTTCACCAGAGCTTCGATCTTGAGAAGATCCTCTTTGGCAACGGCATGGGGATAGTTGAAGTCAAACCGTAAGCGTTCCGGATCAACGTAGGAGCCAGCCTGATGCACCTTGTCGCCCAGCACTTTGCGCAGTGCCGCATGAAGCAGGTGCGTGGCAGTGTGGTTGCGCATCGTGGAACGGCGCGGGCTTTCGTCCACGACCGCGAGCACGGGCTGATCTGGCTGTGGGTTGCCTGAGAGCACTTTTCCATGATGGGCGATGATCCCGGCAGCCGGACGGCTGAGAGCGGTGATTTCGACTTCCCAACTGCCATCAGCAGCCCGAATGAAACCAGTGTCAGAGACCTGACCGCCTGATTCGAGATAGAAGGGCGTTTGGTTTAGGATCAGGCTTACTTCCTGCCCGGGATTGGCTTTCCCGATGTTTTCGCCATCAGCGATCAGGCTGACAAATCTGGCTGGCATGGTGAAACTGCCGTAAGGATCTTGCTCAACGCCGGAGGCTGGCAAAGTGCCACCTTCGACCAGGCGCGCAAACTCATGCTGATAAAGTTCAGTGTCGAGGTTATTCATTTCAGCAAAAGCGGAACCCTTGCCGGATGCCAGACGATGGGCTTCCATGGCTTCAAAGAAGCCTTCTTCGTCAACTTCCAGACCGGATTCAGAGAGGATGTCGCGAGTGATCTCGACCGGGAAACCGAGCGTGGCGTAGAGGTCAAAAGCGCGTTTGCCGTCCAGCATGCTTTGCTGGTTCGCTTTGAGCTCGTCGATGTAGCCCTGTAATTGTTCAAAACCGCTGTCGAGCGTTTCAGCGAAGCGTTTTTCCTCGGCAGTGAAGGTTTCCTGGATCAGCTCCTTATTTTCCAGCACTTCCGCATAAGCTTCGTGGTAATTTTCGATGACGATATCAGCAATTTTGGCCATAAATGGCTCATTGAGCCCGATCTTACGCGCGAAACGGGCGGCGCGGCGAATGATCATGCGGCAAACGTAGCCGCGCCCGATGTTGCCGGGGATGACGCCATCGGCGATCAAAAAAGTGGCCGCGCGCACGTGATCCGCGATGACGCGGTAGGAGGTCAGATTTTCTTCTCGTTCTGCCAAAGACTGCCCACAGAGGCGCTGCGTCTTGTCAAGCAGCGGTTTCAGCAGGTCAGTTTCATAGTTGCCGTTGACGCCCTGAATGATGGAAACGATGCGTTCAAAACCCATACCGGTATCGACATGTCGCTTCGGCAGCAGAACAAAATCAGTAGGTGAAGTACGGTTGTATTGGATGAAAACGTTGTTCCAGATCTCAACAATGCGGGCGCAGTCGCCATTGACAGCGCAAATGTGACCCGGGACGTCCTGCATGTCACAGAATTCGGGCCCGAAGTCGTAATGGATCTCGGTACAGGGTCCGCAGGGTCCGGTCTCTGCCATTTCCCAGAAGTTGTCTTTGCGGCCGCCTTGTAACAGGTGATTTGGATTGAAACCTGGTTGAGCGAGCCAGCATTGACGGGCTTCCTCGTCGGCAGGCAGGTCGCCCTGGTCATCGACAAAATAGCTGGCGTGCAGACGCGTAGGGTCGAGCCCCCAGACCTTGGTCAAAAGTTCCCAGCTCCAGGCGATGGCCTCTTTTTTGTAATAGTCGCCAAAAGACCAGTTGCCGAGCATTTCAAAGAAAGTGTGGTGGGTGTTGTCTCGCCCTACGGTGTCGAGGTCATTATGTTTGCCGGAGACGCGCAGACATTTTTGGGAATCGACCGCGCGGGTATAGGGGCGGGTTTCGGTGCCCAGGAAAACGTCTTTGAACTGGACCATGCCGGCATTGGTGAACAGCAAGGTGCTGTCTCCGCCGGGCACAAGCGAGGCAGACGGCACAACCGCATGCCCGCGCTGGGCGAAGAAATCGATAAAAGATTGACGAACCTGGTTTCCGGTTAGGTACATAGGACACTCCAAATATTTTCTTAGTTAACTTTCAAATTATACCTGATGGGGTGGTTTAACGAGAGCTTCGTGTAAGCTAAAAGTTTGACTAACATGAATTCTTAAAAACTGGTTATATGAAAAGAATTTTGTGTTTTTCTTTTAGTGTTATAGTAAAATTTACATCAGAATTTCTCATTTCCATAGGAGGATGAAATGAAAAAAGTTTTCAGTATTATTTTGACCATAGTGTTATTAGTGTTTTTGTTTCCATCTTCCAGCGTTTCCGCGGAAGAAGAAGATATCTGGCAATATTCCTCATTTGGAATGGATAGTGATGGGGTGACCGCTTTGGCTATTGACCCACAGAACCCTTCCACGCTTTATGCGGGTACACCTAAAGGTGGAATCTTCAAGACTGTCAATGGCGGTGAGTCCTGGTGCCTTGTCAACACTGAAGCAATAAATTTCGATATACTTACGATCACAATCGATCCACGAACTCCTACCACGCTCTATGTGGGTACATATGGAGGTGGAGTTTTCAAAAGTATCAATGGTGGTGAATCCTGGAGCGCCATCAACGATGGAATGACCGATGACTTTGTGTATACGCTTGCGATTGACCCGCAAACGCCTACCACGCTTTACGCGGGAACAAGGGAAGGTGGAGTTTTTAAGAGTAATAATGGCGGTGAGACCTGGAGCGCCATCAACGATGGAATGACCGATGACTTTGTGTATACGCTTGCGATTGACCCGCAAACGCCTACCACGCTTTATGCGGGAACAGATGATGATGGAGTATTTAAGAGTGTAGATGGCGGTGAGTCATGGTCTGACGTCATGAACGGATTGGTGTCCAGGGCTATTAATATGCTTGCTATCGACCCGCAAAGTCCGACCACGCTTTACGCTGGAACAGATGGAGTTGGAGTCTTTAAGAGTGTCGATGGCGGTGAGTCCTGGAGCGCCATTAACATCGGGCTATCAAATACATATGTGTACACGCTTGCGATCGACCCGGTGAATCCAGCCACGCTTTACGCTGGAACAAAGGAAGGTGTTTTTAATAGTGTTAATGGCGGTGGGTCATGGAGTGCCATCAACACGGGATTGGGAGGTTTCTATGTGTACACGCTTGTGATTGACCCGGAGACTCCTTCTACGCTTTATGCGGGAACAGATAGCGATGAAATCTTCAAAAGTGACAACGGTGGCTTGTTCTGGAGAGCCATTAACACCGGGCTATCAAATAAGTATGTGAAGACACTAGCGATCGACCCGCAAAGTCCGACCACCCTTTACGCGGGAACAATGGGAGGTGGTGTCTTCAAAAGTGTCAATGGCGGGGAGTTTTGGAGAGCCATTAACACCGGGCTATCAAATACATATGTGTACACGCTTGCGATCGACCCGGGGAATCCAGCCACGCTTTACGCGGGAAGTCCGGGAAGTGGAGTCTTCAAGAGTGTCGATGGTGGTGAGTCTTGGAGCGAAATCACCGGGCTATCAAATACATATGTGTACACGCTTGCGATCGATCCACAAAGTCCTTCCACTCTTTACGTGGGAATTTCGGGAGGTGTATGTAAGACTGTCGATGGTGGTGAATCCTGGACTTGCAGCAAAACTGGACTGACATATCACACTGTGTTGACGCTTGTGATCGACCCGCAAACGCCTTCAACGCTTTACGCGGGAACATATGGAGGTGGAGTTTTCAAAAGTGTCAATGGTGGTGAGTCCTGGAGCAATACCGGACCAACAGATACCGTTGTGAGGACGCTAGCGATTGACCCGCAAACGCCTTCAACACTTTACGCAGGAACAGATAGAAGTGGAGTTTTCAAAAGTATCAATGGCGGTGAATTATGGTCTGCCATCAACACCGGGCTATCAAATACATATGTGTACACGCTTGCGATCGACCTGCAGACTCCTGCCACACTTTATGCGGGCACAAATGGAGGTGGTGTCTACAGGAGCGACAATGGCGGTGAATCATGGTCTGCCATCAACACCGGGCTATCAAATACATATGTGTACACGCTTGCGATCGACCCGGAAACTCCTTCCACCCTCTACGCGGGAACGGAATTGGGAGTATTTAAGGGACAGGTTGTTAATACGGGGTATGAGTTGTTTTTGCCCCTGATCCTGCGGTAGTTTATTTTATCTGTCAGGATAAGACCATTACCTGGTACGGGGTATCAGGTAATGGTTCCACGTTTTCCGACGGCAGCTGTGTTGTTCAGAGTTGCGGGCTGGCGTACTGAAAGGGTATGATGTGGCAGCTCGCCTACCATAGGGGAGACCTTCCATGGTCTCCCGTAACTTGCATATTGGTCAAAATCACGAGGTTTGCCATGTATGGGAGACCCCTTGCGCCTGTCAGGGTATCCTACGGTCTCACGACGACATGCATACCGTTCTGAATTGCGGGCGGGCATGGAATACCTGACACTTCGTGTCACGCACAGGCCCAGCCCCTATCGTATGGAAGACCACTATGCCTGTCACAGGGTATCCCACGGTCTCCCGACGACATGCATCTCCGTCCAAATTTCTGGTTGGCATATAACCAAAGAGCACAGGTGCCATCCTCTGAAAATTACACCTTTGTGAATGGCATAAAAACAGGAATACAAACAAGCCCGCAATGTTTCTGCGGGCCTGGAAGTGGTGGGTATTTGATCAGTAAAGTCGGAATTCGCTTTTTTCTTCCTCAAAGACTGTCCGGTTGAGGACGTGGGTAGTCGGAACGAAGTTCATAAAACCACGGGTGATGACCAGACTGCTGGTTTTGGCGCCGCCGGGGAAGAAGCTTACGCCTTCGAGGACGGCTTTGGATGTGGTCATGATCGGGGTTACTGCAGTGGCACAGAAGATAAGATCATCAGCAGGCGCGAGATCGTCCTGGGTGTAAACGTCGTCCAAACGGATACCCATTTTCGTGAGGCGTTCGGCGTCTTTCTCGTCTCTTGGCTTCCAGATGGCCTGCATCTTGCCACCCAAAAGTTTGACCGCAGCAGCGGAGATGACACCTTCAGGCGCAGCGCCAATGCCCATTACGGCATGCACGCCAACGCCTCTAAAGCAGGTGAAAACACAAGGCATCAGGTCGCCATCCATGATGAGACGAACGCGAGCGCCGGTTGAGCGCAGGCGTCGGATTAACTCTTCGTTACGAGGTCTGTCCAGCACAGTGATGGTGAGCTCATTGTTACTGCGGCGTTTGAGTGCCTTTGCCAGGCGATTGATATTTTCTTCGGGTTCAAGTCGAATATCTACATAATCAGCGGCATCTCGGCCCACGCATAATTTGTCTACATAGGAATCAGAGGCATGGATCAATCCTCCTCTGGGAGCAGCGGCCAGGACGCAAACAGCACCTGAGTTAAGGTTTGCGGTAGCGTTTGTATTTTCGAGGGGGTCAACAGCGATATCGATATTGATGTCACCCTTGCCCAACTTTTCACCAATGAAAAGCATTGGGGCGTCGTCCCGTTCGCCTTCACCAATTTTGATCAGGCTTGATACACCAGGGATTTGGTTGAGAGCGGTGCGCATTGCATCAACTGCTGCCTTGTCTGCAAGATTTTTATCGCCCTGCCCTGCAGCTCTCGCAGCAGCGATAGCCGCATTTTCGGTCACTTCCAGCAATTGCCAGGAAAGACTCTTATATAAACCTTTTAGATCGCCCAATTTTTTTTCGTCAGTCATTACTCTCCTTTATTGATAACGATTTATTTCAAAGCTTTCGTTCAGATCGGGATTTAGTTTGTCTTATTGGTCATGCCTTTCTATGTTGTTTTTTGTTGTTCCACGACGATTATACATGTTTATAAAAAATGAGGTGAGTTGGAACAAAGACGATCGTATATTATTAGAATTTGTCATTTGTCGGATAAAAAATCATTATAGAACGATGTCAAAGACCTTCAACAGGCTGTATTCAGTATCCGAACAACCTGTCTGCCCCTTCCTGGGGCAAAGACAATTTGCCATCCTGTTCGGCGCAGGTTAGTGAAGGTCTGCTTAGACCTATGGATATCAATCCATCGTCTGCCGGTAAGCCAGGGCGCGTTGGAGGGTGTTTTGGTCGGCGTATTCGATATCCCCGCCGACCGGTAAGCCGCGCGCCAGGCGCGAGACTTTGATTCCCAGCGGCTGGATGCGCTGCTGCAGATAAAGCGCGGTGGCGTCACCTTCCATGGAAGGGTTGGTGGCGATAATAACTTCCTTGACAGAATCTTGTTTGAGCCGTTCCAGAAGTGGAAATATCTTGATCTGATCCGGGCCAATACCTTCAATAGGCGAGAGAACGCCCATGAGGACATGATATTTTCCCTGATAAACGCCGGTGCGTTCGATGGCGATGACATCCAGCGGCTCTTCGACCACGCAGATCGTTTCATCGCTGCGGTTGGAGGAGGCGCAAATGTCGCAAATATCTTCGCCTGCCAGCGTGATGTTGAAGCACTGCTGACAGTGGGAAGTGCCGCTTTTCAAGCCTTCCAGGGCTTCCGCCAGTTCCAGAGAGAGGGTCTCCGGCGCTTTGAGCAGATGGAAGGTTAACCGGGAAGCAGTCTTTGGACCGATCCCCGGCAAGTGAGAAAAAGCGTCAATCAGGTTTTGAACCGGATCAGGAATCGCGCGCATAAAGTCTAGAAACCAAATCCGCCCAACAAGCTGGTGAAGGGCGCCATCTTTTCTTCCGAAAGCTTGCGAGAGCTGTCCAAAGCCTTGTTGATCGCTGTTAGAACGAGATCCTGCAACATTTCCACGTCGGCATCTTCAAGTAGATCAGGATCGATCTCCACCGCTTTGCATACCTGGTTGCCTGTCATCCTAACTGAAACAGCGCCTCCACCGGCAGTTTCTGTGACGGTTTCTTCTGCCAGTTCATCCTGTGCCTGATGCATTTGTTCCTGCAATTTGGCGAGCTGCGCCATCATGTTGCCTTGTCCTCTACCGCCTCCGGAGGGTCCACGATATCCTTTTGCCATGTTAATTGTCCTTTCCATCTGCGAAGGGGTCACCTTCGAGTAATTCTCCATTCAAATGGTTAATTGCGTACTCAACTAAATCATTGGCGACCTGGTCGGTCTCATTTGGAAGGATCACTTTTTGGTCGCCAACAGTACATATTAGATTTATTTCCTGACCATAGACTTTTTTAAGCATAAAATCAACCAGGTTTTTGGTTTTCTCTTCCATCATGCGCTCGCGAAGAAGTTCGCCCTCAAAGTTAAGCACAATTGTATCCCCAACTGCTTTGACCAATCTGCCAGAATTTAATACAGCCGCTGTGATACGGTTTTTTGATCCGACAAAACGCTTTACCCGATCCCATTGAGATTTCGCGATTTCCAAAGTGAGGGGTGTCCCGGGAACAAAACCCCCAATGTCATCAGTAATCAGAATGTCGGGCTGACTGCTCCTGCGGTCACTTCTTACCGTTGACGTTTCAGCTAAAGACTGGCTAATACGTTCACTGTCTAAGTCCTGGCTTGAGTCGCGAGATTGTTCTCTGGATTCAGCTTGAATGATCACTGGTTGGGGAGGGTGCATCGAGCTTGCCAGAGCAAGTTCCAATCCAAGACCAGGATGCCAGTTAGCTTTTAAGTCAGTTGAGGCTTCACTGAAAGCGGTGATGATGGCAACGAGGTGATCGATGGCGAATTTTTCAGCTTGCTTTTCCATCTTTTCACGCATTTCAGGAGTAAGCTCCAGGTTTTGCCCTGCTTTCATGCGGATTACGAGCAGATCGCGCAAATAATCGACGATCTGGCGCGCAAATTGACGGGGATCAGTGCCGCTGTCAAGCGCTCTGTGGATGATCTCCAGCCCAATCCCGCTGTTTTCCGCCTGGATCGCCTCAACCAGGTCGATCACAGCCTGGCTGGTTGCTGTTCCAAGAACTTCCTGCGCGATCCCGAGCGTGACATGACTGGACATGGAGCTAAGTTGGTCAACCATCGATATTGCGTCGCGCATCGCGCCGGTTGCCTGACGAGCGATCAGGCTGAGCGCGTCAGCATCAATGTTGATGTTTTCTTTTTTGGTCAGCTCGTTTAGTTTCTGAATAATGGTCGGCACCGGTATGCGCCGGAATTCGTGCCTCTGGCAGCGCGAGAGCACGGTGGCGGGAATTTTGTGAATTTCAGTCGTGCAGAGAATGAACATCACATGCGCGGGCGGTTCTTCCAGCGTTTTCAGCAGCGCATTGAAGGCAGATGTTGAGAGCATGTGGACTTCATCAACAATGTAGACCTTGAACTTTCCCTGCGAGGGGGCAAAGTTGATCTTGTCGCGTAAGTCGCGAACATCATCAACGCTGGTGTTGGAGGCGGCGTCGATTTCGATCAGATCAAGAAAACGACCTTCGTTTACCGCCAGGCAGTTTTCGCACTGATTGCAAGGTTGTTTTTCCTTATCCTCATTCAGACAGTTGACCGCTTTCGCCAGCAGGCGCGCGCTGGTGGTCTTGCCGGTACCTTTGGGACCGGCAAAAAGGTAGGCATGCGCGACACGATTGGTAATGATGGCATTGCGCAAGGTCTGTACGATGTGGTCTTGTCCAACTACTTCTTCCCAAAGGGCGGGGCGCCAAACACGATAATAAGCTTGTGACATAAAATTTCCTTACAAAAATTATGGAACCTGCCAGGTGGCATGTTGTTGACCAGAGGCGTCGATCAGGTAAATTTCATCTCCGGATTTCCATAAAGCCTGATCCGAATTCCAGTAGAGTTCAATCACGTTATTGGTTCCATGCTTGGAATAGAGCCTAACTGCCCCATTCTTGTTTAGAATCAAATTTGGCAGATTCGAGCTTTTTCCACTGTCAGAGGTGATCGACCAGCCATTTAAGTTGACACTCGAATCGCTTTGATTGCGAATCAGAATGTATTCAACATTCAAATCTCCCGCGCCAAAAACTCCTTCAATGATGAGCAGACCTTCGCTTTCAGGAGCGGGATTATCCAATGGATTTGTTGATTGAGTTTCCTGATTTGGGATTGCTTTTGTTACGGCAGGTGATAGGGTTGAGAGGGGTTTTGGAGAGGTATTGCGTTGCTGCCAAAACCATAAGACTGCCAGAACTGTTGCCGCGGAGACAATCACATTCAGCAGGAGAAAAGGGAAATATTTCTTCCAAAATTTCATGATGATCAGCATAATCATAGCATAAAAACTGCCCAAAGATGAGTTGATTCAGTCTAAAACAGTTAATAAAACGAAGATAAGAATTAACAAAACGCTAACATGACTTTGATGTAGATTTAACTAAAGCGGGTTAATATAACAACCATTCGTGCAACCATTGTTTCTCTCCTTTCAAAGCGCACGAATAGGATCGGATTGTGAAAAAAACAATATTAGATCGAAACTAAAACAGCCGCAGGTGAGGCGGCTGTTTTAGTTTAAGGTTTTTGGTTACACAATTGCCTGATCGAGAATTTTCCCTAAATCATCATGGAAAACATAAGTCGCGTAATCATCGTATGGAGTTTCATCGCGGTTAATTAGTACGAGATTATTCCCTTTGAAGTAGTGGAGCAGACCAGCAGCGGGGTAGACTACCAGCGAAGTGCCGCCAACAATCATCAGGTTAGCTCTGCGAATGGCGCTTTCTGCCTGGCGAATCACTTTGTTATTGAGGGCTTCGCCATAAAGTACGACGTCGGGTCTTATCATTCCCTGACATGCCGGGCAATGCGGAACACCTTTGCCTTCCCAAACCAATGCAGCAGGATAATCACGGCCACACTTCATACAATAGAACCGTTGCATACTCCCATGTAATTCAAGAACGTTTTTTGACCCGGCTGCCTGGTGTAATCCATCGATATTCTGTGTGATGATGGTTGTCGAAGGCTTTTGAGCCTCCAGACGGGCAAGCGCGAGGTGCGCAAGGTTGGGTTTGGCGTCCGGATAATGGAGGTTTTCGCGTTTGTAAGTGTAAAACTCTTCCGGGTGACTGAGCATAAAGGGATAGCTCAGCATTGTTTCGGGGGAATAGTTGGTCTTGTTTTCGCGATTATAAAGCCCGGTTGCAGATCTGAAATCAGGAATCCCTGATGCAGTTGAAACACCAGCACCGCCGAAAAAGACAATAAACTCTGATTTATTGATTAACTCAGCAAGGATTTGACTTTGGTTTATCATTTTTCCTCCATTTTAACAGCTTTAGTTCCCCGAATTCTGCGTTTCAGCCTTTTCGATATTAACAGAACCGATCTTTTCACCGATTTTATTGAGCGGAGGGAGCCAATTGACAAATAAGGCAACCGCGATACCGATCAAGGTGGCGATAACTCTGCCGACAGCATAAGTGAGGGGGTTCGTTTCGCTCACGTTGAGCATAATGATCAAAAATACAATCACTGAAATAGCCAGAGAGGACGGTTTTTTGATGGTGATCATCAGTGCCATAAGCGGAAAAGACAAGATACCAATAACGAAGTAGAACAGGAGGCAGTTGGGGTTCATTCCAATTCGAGCAATGAGCAGAACAGCCATAAGATAAGAATAAGCACCGGCGATGATCGTGCCAAGGGTACGGTCAATTGAAGCCTTAAATGTAGATCGAAGGGTTGGCTGCATACACACAACAGTCGCAATACAGGCATGAGTAGGCATATCAGCGCCACGCAAATTTTCAATCAGCAGGCAAATAATTACCGCCAAGGCTGTTTTTATCACTCGCATACCTGGGGAGTTTTTGATCAGATAGTAACTGATTTTATGAATGATACTGCCGTTACCAGGTGTAATGACAGTATCTGGATTATCGTTTTTCACTTTTTATACCTCTTGATTGATGGTTAAGATATACCACAAGTTGTATTATTCGGAGAATTTCTGATTTTTTGGGGGTACGTTGTTCGAGGTTAGGAGATCATGAATAAAACTAATAAGTTGTGAAATTAGGATTGTATTCAGGATAAGGCTTGTTTTTTAGTTTCCATTGGTCTCCTGGCAAAAAGAGAACGGACAATAGCAACTTTGTACTGATGTCAACAAGGAAATTCAATTAAGTCTGATCGGGGAGATCATTTCAATACATGGCCAGCAATAATGATTATAGAATTGAAGCGTTGGATTGAAGATATTGGACGACACCGCCCAATATCTTCAATACCCCTATAGGTACCTGGTCTCGACCTTGTTGCAAAAACAACCCATTTGGTCAATCTGATATTGGTCTCATTGGTCCATCAGGAGAACGGTATAATAGGGGGCGAGGAAAAATGGCTTATCCAATCGCGCACCCCAAAGTAATGGAAAGGGCAGGCGAAGTCTTGCGGCTAAACCCTGTGTTCTTAGATACCGAAACGACTGGTATTGGTCTTGGCGACGTTGTCATTGAAGTCGCGGTGGTCGATACGAACGGAGAAATGTTGTTCAACAGCTTAATTAATCCAGAAAGACCCATTCCAGAGGAATCAAGCAAAGTTCATGGTATTACTGATGAAATGGTCAGGGATGCGCCGACGATGTGTCAGGTCTGGCCTGAGATCGAGGCGGTATTGAAAGACCGCGCCATCGGAATATATAACGCTGAATTTGATATGCGTCTTTTGAAGCAATCGGTGTTAATGGCTGGTTTGCCCTGGATCCTATCGGAGAACCAGGCTTTTTGTGTGATGAAATTGTTCGCGGCCTGGTATGGGGAGTGGAATAAAAGGCACAATGATTTCAAATCGCAAAAGCTGGAGTTCGCGGGTCAATTTTGTAATATCGATTTGCCAAACACTCATAAGGCGCTGGACGATGCCAAACTCACCGCGGCTTTGATGCAGTATCTGGCAAATTATAAGAAAGTATAAAAATAGGCTAAACAACTCTTTTTCCCCCTAAGAATTTTAATCATGATGCGGGCAATCCTATCGCGTCAGGGATTGTGTTGTGAAATAATTAAGCATGTGGACTTCGCATGGGAACAAAGATTTATGCATGAAGCGAAAAGTTAGCCACACCCATACGGGCACAAGCGTCGCCCTTCCAGGTCTTCTGATGACAGGTCAAAGGTGGAAATGACACGGTTGGACAGGGCTGCCATAATGCCCTTTGGGATATCTTTCTCATTTTTAGACCAATTGAATAATCACCGGTTGACGTATCCAAAGGAACAATGTATCAGCCAGTTTCTACTACCGCAATTCTCAGTATGGAAATAATGTATGGTCGTGGTCGGGAGACCACGACCTAACCTAAGTCTTTTTCTAGTTCGTAGATGGTCTCCTGACCATGTCCAGGGCTAAAATGAGAATTGCTGTTCTACTACAAAATGGCTTGTTATAAAAACTCATTCATGATAATATGAACACATGATAAAGTGTTCATATATATGAGGCGGATGCTATGACTAAACTACTTGACCTTAATACTGCTGATCTGATTGCCTCAACCTTTAAAGGATTGGGTGATAGCACACGCTTAAGACTTTTATCGATCTTGTTGCAAGGGGAGACTTGTGTTTCAGACCTGGCAGCGATGACCGGCACCAGCCAGAGCGCCGTCTCTCATCAACTGCGGGTGTTGCGAAATCTACGTTTTGTCTCGGCACGACGCGAAGGAAAGCAAGTTTTCTATCACATTGATGATGAACATATCGAAGGACTCTTTAAGCTGGCACTTGAGCACAGCTATCATCTTCATGATCCGAGGGATCAATGAGCGAAGTTGAAAAATCCAATAATTCAAATAGCTGTGAGATCAACACAGGAGCAAATAATTTTTTCTGTGGTTGTGGATGTTCAGAACCGATCCGGGTTGACCCAAGTCAAAAGAAACACAATTCTCATAGCAACAATTATTCTGGATTTTTTGCTCACTTTTGGCAGACACCAGATTTGTTGATTATCCTGGTGGGACTGGCGCTTTTAGTTCTGACCTTCTTTGGTGATCGAATTGGTTTGAAACAGCCTTGGATAATGATTCTTCAATTAATCCTCCTCCCAATGGCAGGATGGCCAGTTTTCAGGGATGGAACAATTACCTTAATCAAAAACCATCGGTTAAATATGAACGCTCTCATGTCGGTGGCTGCAATTGGGTCAGTCATTTTAGGAGAAACGCATGAAGCTATCTTTATGCTTTTGCTCTTCACCGTTTCTGAGAGCCTTGAAGACTATATCAATGACAATGCCCGGGCAATTCTGACCGAATTTGCGGATCTGGCACCTTCCACCGCGATTCGCATTGGCATTGACGGGGAGGAATCTGTTTCGGTTCAGAATCTGGTTCCAGGTGATGTGATTGTCGTGCGGCCTGCTGATAGAATTCCGATGGATGGAATTATTTTGCGTGGAAATAGTTCTGTCAATCAGTCGCCGATCACGGGAGAAAGCAAGCTGATTGAAAAGAATCCTGGGGATGAAGTTCTATCGGGTAGCATCAATCGGCAGGGAGCGCTCCAGGTTCGGGTGAGCAAGCTCGCGCAGGATAACACCATTCAAAGGATCATCCTGTTGGTGACGGAGGCTCAGGAAAACAAAGCCGAACAGGTGAAGTTTATTGACCGTTTCGCGGCTGTTTACACGCCGATCGTTTTTGTGGTCGCGGTTCTGGTTGCTGTCATTCCGGTGTTGGTTTTCAGGCAGCCTTTCTGGAACACAGGCGAGGTTTATGGCTGGCTACACCGTTCCCTTTCCTTATTAATGGTGGGTTGCCCTTGCGCATTGGTGATCAGTACCCCGATCACGATGATCAGTGGACTCACCAGAGGAGCCAAGGCTGGAGTGATTTTCAAAGGTGGCGTTTTTTTGGAAGCTCTGTCTAAAGCGCGTGTGATCGCTTTTGACAAGACCGGCACACTGACAAAAGGTGAACCGGTTGTGGCTCAGGTTCGGGCGGTTGACTGCCTTGGTTCTCAGGATTGTGTACGCTGTGATGATCTGGTGGCTTATACCCACGCGCTGGAAGTGCACAGCAGTCACCCTTTAAGCTCAGCTGTGATTGAAGAAGCCAGGCGACGCGGTGTTTCCTCGATTTATCCTCCGGCTAAAGATTTGCTTGTGCTGGAAGGCCGTGGGCAGGCAGGGATCATCAATGGAAAAACCGGAACGGTTGGTAGTTTGGCCTTATTCCTGGAAGAACATGATACGCCCGAAGCGATTGTCGAGCAGGTTCGTCAGGCTGAAGATCAGGGCGAGACAACCATGTTGGTATGTGACGGCGACCGGGTGCGTGGATTTTTGAGCGTCGAAGATGCTGTTCGTGACGAGGTTAAAGATGTAATTCAGACATTAAAAGCCAAAGGAATTCAAACGGTGATGTTGACGGGGGATAATCTTCAGGTCGCGCGAAAAATTGGCGATTATCTTGGAATTGATCAGGTGTATGCCGCACTTCTCCCAGAGGAAAAACTGGTATGGATAAGCAAGCTGCGCGACGGATACGGACTAATTGTTATGGCGGGAGATGGCATCAACGATTCGCCGGCTCTGGCGCAGGCCGATGTGGGCATCGCCATGGGTGGGGTGGGCAACGCTCAGGTGTTGGAGACTGCTGATGTAGTCTTGCTTGAGGACAACCTGGAAAGACTGCCTTTCGCGATTCGCTTATCGGAATTCGTGAACAAATTAATTAAGCAGAATGTAATTATCAGTTTGGGCGTCAAATTCCTGATAGCCTTGATCGCCTTGATGGGTCTTTCGCCACTCTGGGTGGCTGTAATGGCTGATATCGGGATTTCGTTGTTGGTGACTTTAAACGGCACCAGAGCTTTACGATATTCGTAATGACTACTTCAGTTTAAAAACCAGATCCCATTCTCCATCAACCGTAGATTCCGGGCGAGAAAAGGTCGTGGTAAAAACATACCAGGAGCGACCCGGCTTGAAAGGATAGGGATTGCCACCGGAATAAAAGCTGAATGATTCGGTCTGATTGCTCGAAAACCAGGTACCATAAGTCATTTTCCCGTCACGTAAGAAGATGGCAACCTGGTTTGGATCGGCTTCGCGTAGATTAATATCATAGGTGACGCTGTTATATTCAATGTAATTGCTCATCATAAAGACGATGTTTTCAAAGGCAATTGGCTCACCAGTGTCGCGATCGAAACTCGGTTGGAGGTTTAATTCTCCATTTTCATTTTCTGCTTCCTGCCAAAGGTGATATTTGCCGGTATCGGGGTTATAGCGCCAATCCATAACGGAAAAATCGGCATAAAGATAACTAAAACGGTTTGCGTCCTCATCCCAATCCTGAATTTTGAGGGAGAAGGATAAGTTTTCAGAGCGGTTGATCGTGCGGGGTGGGCGATCTTTGGCAGTAAAATCCCTGATTGCTGCTGTGTCCACTACGGTGTTGCCACCTTGTGCTTCCGTTTCAGTGCAAATTCCCGGGCAAGGGGCATAGCCGCGATAAAAGACGCGATTGGGGAGCGTGTTGGCAAAAACGCCTTCAACTACTTCAGGCGCGCTGGCAACGACCAGATCAGCTTGATAATGTCGGGCAAGTCTGGCGTCCAACAGGCGGCCGGGCGCCAGGGGACCAACGGCTGTGGCATCACTGGTGTAAAAAAGAGCCAAAAGATGATTGGTTTGGTGTCCGTTATAGTATTCGAGAACAAGATCAGCCTGATTGATCTGGTTGAAGGGGCGCAGGCTGCGCGGCCAGGCAGCAAGTTTCACCATCACAGGACGCCTAAGCAAATCGTTGACATCACGAAGGATCAAACCGGTATAGGGATTGATGTTGTTATACACTTTTGGGGTTCGGGTGGCCACTGGTGTTGGCGAGGCGATGGGGAAAGAAGTTGGGCTTGGGATAGGTGTTGGTGTGGCTTGTAAGGCCAGTTGCGTTTCTTTTTGTTGCAGGCTAAGGGGCGCCTGTGTTTTGGCAATCGTGATTACTGGTGTAATCTTTGGTGGGATTGAGCGACTTTGAAAATCAGCTAATATAGCAATGCCCAGTACCAGTAACAAACCAAGGCAGGCAAGGAGGGTTCTTCTGGATGTGGTGTCGAATTTTGCCATCAGAATGATTTTATCATGGAGGAAAAAGCTTAGAAAACGATTAATAGCAATACTCTAAATAGCTCTTAATTCTGATTTAAAAATGCCTTAACCTTAGTTTGTTAACATTAGCTGGTAATACCAATATATAAGTTTTTAGAGGAGAAAAAATGAAAAATATAAAGAAGTTCCTGACTCTTGGTTTCGCCTTGCTTATGGTGATGGCTTTGATCGTCAGCTGTGCTAAGCCAGCTGATCCCACCCCTGCACCATCAACCGATACCGAAGTTGTTGACGAACCAGCTACTGGCACTATTACTTTAGCCGGTTCAACCACTGTTCAGCCTCTGGCTGAAAAATTCGCCGAAGCCTATATGGCTGATCACGCTGGAGTCCGCATTGACGTCCAGGGTGGTGGCTCGAGTGTTGGCGTGAAAGCCGCTGGTGAGAAAACTGCCAATATCGGTATGGCTTCCCGTGACGTGAAAGACAGCGAATTCACCGAATTCCCCGAAATCAAAGTTTTCGTTATTGCCCGGGATGGCATCGCGCTTGTTGCCCACGACGACGTAAAAGTTGAAGATCTTACAATCGAACAGATCCAGGGCATTTTCGGTGGCACGATCACCAACTGGAAAGAAGTTGGTGGCGATGACGCCAACATTATCGTAGTTTCCCGTGAAGAAGGTTCCGGCACCCGCGCGGCTTTCGAAGAAATGGTACTCGGCGAAGAAGTTTTGATGACCGACACAGCGATTCTGCAGCCTTCCAACGGCTCAATTCGCACCACTGTTTCCACAACCCCCAATTCCATCGGCTACCTGAGCTTTGGCTATTTGGATGACACTGTTAAACCTGTCAAGGTTGAAGGCGTTGCTCCCACGGAACCCAATGCAGCTGATGGTTCCTATCCTATCGTGCGCCCATTGAACATGATCACCTATGGCGATCCGACCGGCGAAGTCAAATCCTTCATCGATTTCATGCTGGGTGAAGCTGGTCAAGCTATAGTTGTTGAAGACGGTTACATCTCGGTTCTTCCTGCTGTTGAAGAAGTTGAAGAAGGCCTGAGCGGTAATGTGACCCTGGCTGGTTCAACCACTGTTCAACCTCTGGCTGAAAAATTTGCCGAAGCTTTCATGACCGCCAATCCGAAGGTTGATATTACCGTTCAGGGTGGTGGCTCCAGCGTTGGCGTGAAAGCCGCTGCTGATGGAACCGCCAATATCGGTATGGCCTCCCGTGATATCAAAGACAGTGAAAAAACTGAATTCCCTGATCTGAATGTCTTCGTTATTGCCCGTGATGGTATTGCGATTGTTGTGAACGAAGATGTTGCAGTTGCCGACCTGACAATTGATCAGATCAAAGGCATCTTCGGCGGTACTATCACCAACTGGAAGGAAGTTGGTGGTGATGACAAAGCTATTATCGTTGTTTCCCGTGAAGAAGGCTCCGGAACCCGCGCAGCTTTCGAAGAAATGGTTTTAGGTGAAGATGTTTTGATCACTGATACCGCTATCCTGCAACCTTCCAACGGTTCAGTCCGCACAACCGTTTCCACAACTCCTGATTCCGTTGGCTACCTGAGCTTCGGTTATCTGGATGAGACAACCAAGGCAGTCGCAGTCGAAGGAGTTGAACCAACCGAAGAAAATGCTTCTGATGGTTCTTACCCCATCGTTCGTCCTTTGAATATGATCACCAAGGGCGCTCCCGAAGGTGCTGTGAAAGCATTCCTCGATTTCATTCTGAGCGAAGAAGGACAAGCAATTGTTTCCGATGAAGGTTACATCTCTGTCCTCGAAAAACCTTTGAGCGGTACTGTGACCCTGGCTGGTTCAACTACTGTTCAACCCCTGGCTGAAAAATTTGCTGAAGCATTCATGACTGCAAATCCTGACGTTGAAATCACCGTTCAGGGTGGTGGCTCCAGTGTTGGTGTCAAAGCCGCTGCTGAAGGTACTGCCAATATCGGTATGGCTTCCCGCGATGTCAAAAACAGCGAGATGACCGAATTCCCCGATCTGAACGTCTTTGTAATTGCTCGTGACGGCATTGCGATCGTTGCTTCTGCTGACGTGGCTGTTGATGATCTGACGATCGATCAGATCAAAGGTATCTTCGGCGGAACGATCACCAACTGGAAAGAAGTTGGCGGCGCTGATGCAGCAATCATCGTTGTTTCCCGCGAAGAAGGTTCCGGAACCCGCGCAGCTTTCGAAGAAATGGTTCTTGGTGAAGATGTCCTGATCACTGATACAGCTATTCTTCAGCCCTCCAATGGTTCTGTCCGCACAACCGTTTCAACCACCCCGAATTCAATCGGTTACCTGAGCTTTGGTTACTTGGATGAATCCGTCAAGGCTCTTCAGGTTGAAGGCGTTGCACCAACCGAAGAAAATGCTGCCAACGGTACTTATCCAATTGTCCGTCCTTTGAATATGCTCACAAACGGCGCTCCCAAGGGCGTTGTAAAAGCATTCCTCGATTTCATCCTGAGTGCTGATGGTCAGGCGATTGTATCTGAAGAAGGATACATCGCGGTGAAATAAGCGTGAATCAAGAAATTTGCGAATATAATAGTCCTGCATCTCTGCCAATTATTGGCAGAGATGCCAAAATTAAGAAAGAACCCGGAGGTCAAAGAAGCACTATGAACACACGAATGATCGTGGATAAAGCGGTAAAATATATCCTCTTTATTAGTGCTATTCTTTCAATCGTCATCGTATTAGCAATCGCTTTCTTTATTTTTCAGGAGAGCATTCAAGCCTGGAGGGAAATTGGCGTTGGAGAGATGATCTTCAAACGTGTCTGGCGACCTGGGCAAGACCAATACGGAATTCTGGCGATGATATTTGGGTCAGTTGCGGTCACTTTTGGCGCAATCGTCTTGGGTGTTCCTTTAGCTCTGGGAACGGCAATTTTCTTGGGCGAAATTGCTCCAGTTGGTGTCAGAGCAATCTTAAGACCCGCCGTACAATTGTTGGCTGGTATTCCTTCCGTGGTTTATGGTCTCTTTGGTATGGTGGTATTGGTTCCGATGGTTCGGGAAATTAATGTTCCAGGGAACTCGGGCTACGGTTTGTTGGCAGCTTCTATTGTTCTGGCTGTCATGATCTTACCGACGATCACGAGCATTGCTGAAGATGCAATTCGGGCGGTTCCGGATAGCTATCGCTCCGGGTCCCTGGCATTAGGAGCTACCAAATGGCAAACGATCACACAAGTCGTTCTGCCAGCTGGGCGATCCGGGATAATCGCTGGAATTATTCTGGGTGTCGGTAGAGCGCTGGGAGAAACCATGGCGATGATCATGGTAATTGGCAATTCTGTTGTTTTCCCGAAACCCCTCACTAAAAATCCGCTTACGTTCTTCCTTTCCCAGGCACGCACATTGACTGGAAATATCGCAGTTGAGATCAGTTACGCAACCGGTGTGCACGAGAGTGCGCTCTTTGCTACTGGTGTGGTATTGTTTGTTCTAATCATCGTAGTCAACGCCAGTGCAAGATGGCTCATCAGTCGCCAAAGCGAAGTTCAGACCACGAGGCAGGGTTAAGATGATTGAAGAAACTAAATTGCCAGCCCTGTTGTCAGAAGAGGCTACAAATCGCAATCTGAAAATGCGCAGTGATGCCCAGAAATTCTGGTTTGCAGCTACGTGGATTTTTGGAGCGCTAACACTCTTGATTCTTTTATTGGTGATAGGTTATGTCATCATCCAGGGAGGAAAGGCAGTTAATTGGGAGTTTTTGAGCACCCCTCCAAAAGGTGGGCTCTCGGGTGAAGGTGGTGTTTCAACTACATTGGGAACCACCCTTTATCTGGTTTTATTGACGATTGGAATCTCTACTCCTTTAGGGGTTGGAGCGGCAATTTACCTGATTGAATATGCCGGTGAACAGAGTCTAACCTCACCAATTTTGAAGGTCTTAATTAGTATAGCGAACTTTGCGGTTGAGACCCTGGCAGGAATTCCCTCGATTATTTATGGCTTGTTTGGTTATTCCTTGTTTGTTTCAGCTTTACGCTTTGGCTGGTCTTTGCTTTCGGCATCGCTGGCAGGGGCTTGTTTGGTCTTGCCGACGATTATCCGAACGACCGAGGAAGCTTTACTGGCTGTGCCCGATGATTATCGGCGCGGCAGTCTGGCACTAGGGGCGACAAAATGGCAAACACTCTATAAAGTCGTCCTGCCTGCAAGCTTACCAGGCATTATCACGGGGATAATCCTTAGCGTTGGACGCGTTATTAGTGAAACAGCTGTGTTTTTCGTGACCTTGGGTGGCAGTCACCGTTTGCCTACTTCCATTATGGATGGCGGTCGCACCCTGGCATTACACCTTTATTATCTTGCCATGGACACCCGCGCTTTTGATAAAGCAATGGGCACTGGCGCTGTTTTGGTTGTAATGATTATCCTGATCAATTTGATCATCGACTTTGTCTCTCGAAAATTAACCGCTGGATTGAAGGGTAGATAATGAACAACACAAAAATAGAAACGATTAACTACAATCTTTATTATGGAAAATTTCAGGCACTTAGAGATATAAACATAAAAATTCCTGAAAAGAAAGTCACCGCTCTGATTGGCCCTTCCGGTTGTGGAAAGAGTTCATTTTTACGGACTTTTAATCGCATGAATGATCTCATCCCCGGTGCGAGCATGACTGGTGATGTTCTGATTGATGATCAGGATTTGCTCAAAATTGACCCCGTTGGCTTACGACAAAATGTGGGAATGGTCTTTCAGAAACCAAATCCATTCCCGAAAACGATTTTTGACAACATTGCTTACGGTCCGAGAGTAAATGGGTTAAGAGATCACAAAAAGCTGGAAGAAATTGTAGAAAGTAGTCTAAAATCAGCTGCCTTGTGGGATGAAGTCAAGGACGATCTGGGCAAATCCGGGCTGGCGCTTTCCGGCGGTCAGCAACAACGCCTTTGCATCGCGCGTGCTTTGGCAGTACAACCGAGCGTTATTCTGATGGACGAACCGGCAGCTTCACTGGACCCAATCGCGACTTTGAAAATTGAAGACCTGATTCACGAACTGTCACAAAACTATACGATCGTGATTGTTACCCACAACATGCAGCAGGCAGGTCGGGTTTCGGACTATACGGCATTCTTCTATACGGATGAAACCAGAACCGGACGATTGGTTGAGTTTGATGCAACCAAGACGATCTTCACCAATCCCACTGATCAACGAACAGAGGATTACATTACTGGTCGGTTTGGCTAATTTCTAATTGGGTCTTATGAAGCCTTTAGGAATTGTCAGCCCAGACCAGCGCAAAGAAACACGCCATAAAGAGTTTTGAAGTCTGTGAGATTGTGCAATCGTGGATGGTTGCACGATCTTTTCTTTTTCCAGGTATTTGCCAGAAATGTGGTCGAATTCAGGATTGGTTGCCAGGTTAAAAACTGTTTTGGCACCCTCATGGACGGAGCTTCCCCAGGTGAGAGGTAATATTCTAATGAGTTTTGTGCGGATGATGCCTGGATGGATGCAATTGACAGTGATATTTGTATCAGCGAGTTGTTCCGCGAGCTCGCGGGTGGCAGAAATAATCAGTAATTTACTACGACAATAAGCTACCCAACGCCAGAAAAATCGCATCTGTGGGTCTTTGATATTGCTCCAGACCAAACGGTGACCGATTGAGGATAGGTTGACGATGCGAGTCTGGCTTTTTCCGATCAGGATGGGCACGAGAGAGACAGTCAAAAGAAAGGGTGAGAGGTAATTGACCTGGAGCGTTTGCTCAAAGCCATCTTCGGTAATGACTTTTTGATTGGGATAGAGTCCAGCGTTATTAATCAACAAATGAAGTCGATTTGTGATTTTTCCCACTTCAACTGCCATGGCACGCACCTGACTAAGCGAGTTAAAATCAGCTAATACAGGAGTGATGTCCTTATTTCCTGATTCTTTTGAAATTTCCTCAAGTGCTGAGGACAGTCGTTGAGGGTTTCTTCCGTGCAAAAGCAGCTTTGCGCCTGAATGGGCGAAGAGTTTCCCTAACTCTTTACCAATTCCATCAGTCGCGCCCGTGATGAGGACTGTTTTTCCAGACAGGTTTGGGTATTTTTCCATGGGTAATTCCTGAAATATTTTTCCTTCTTCAACACAAGGATCAACATTTAATTAACCCTTTATCATCGAAAAGGATTCCAGTGCAATTGTAGGCCGGATCGTGTTGTCCGATCCGGTAAAAGCTAGCAGTGTCAAACGATCTGGGTTCAATTCGCTAAATCTTATCGGAAAGGGTTCAATCGATTGGTATTGGGGCGATACCGTCTCGAATGTCAAGAGAAAATTGAAAATATGGGAGTAGGGTGCGGCTTCCACACCGCCCCGTCATTTCAGTGGTAGACCGTGTTGCGCAGCTTGCCCTGTTAGGAGGTTAATTCGCGCTCCTGGAAACTACGCCCAGTATGAAAGCAGTCCCATCGCTGTCCCCATCCTGTGATCGGCAGAGCCGGGGGGTGGGTCTTTATACTTTTAGGATTTGGCGCGTGGATAGGAGCTTGCGCGCAGAACAATATTTGGACAGGTTGTACAGATTTCTCTTGGTTCATTCCAGGGGTCAACCTGACTACAAAAAGAACATTACAAAAAGAACTCTGTTTCATTTTGTTCGCTGGGAGTAAAATTGTTGCTCATGAACGAACCAATAAATAATTGTCCAGAACAGAACATCTATGATGCCAATCTATCAAAGGAGAAATCTACAAAAGAAAACTCAGATTCATCCTCTGCCATTAAATCACTGCCGCGCACTGTTTGGGCAGTCAGTCTGACCAGCTTTCTTATGGACATTTCCAGTGAGATGGTCATTAATGTTTTGCCCCTGTTTCTTTCTAACGTGCTGGGGGTCAGGACCAACATCCTTGGTTTAATTGAGGGAATTGCTGAAGCTATTGCAAGTATATTGAAAGTTTTTTCAGGTTGGATCTCCGATCGTATCGGAAGTCGCAAATGGCTGGCGGTTTTCGGATACGGTCTATCTGCTGTCGTAAAACCCTTCTTTTGGTTCGCGAACTCCTGGCGCTTTGTGGCAGGGATCCGTTGGGCTGACAGGGTCGGAAAAGGAATTCGCACCGCGCCACGTGATGCTTTGGTCGCTGATAACGTTCAGGAACATCATCGGGGACTGGCTTTTGGTTTACATCGCGCTTCCGATACCGCTGGGGCGGTGATCGGTTTGTTGGTATCAGCCTTTTTGGTCTGGCGCCTGCAAGGCAGCAGTCAGCTTTTTCAAAATCAAACATTTAAAACGATTGTCTTAATAAGCATTGTGCCAGCATTCCTCGCGGTTATTTCCCTGGCGGTCGGTGCTGAAGAAGCTAAAAAAACAAGCGCGGTTCAGCGACCAAAAATAACTTTCAAAGGATTAGGGAAAGACTTCCTGATCTTCCTTTTTATTGTTGGCATCTTTGATCTGGGGAATTCCTCTGATGCATTTCTGGTTTTGCGCGCGCAGGAGCGTGGTCTGAGTGTTATGCAAATTCTACTTATGTTGGCAGCATTCAATTTGGTTTACGCTCTTGTTTCAACGCCGGCGGGGATTCTTTCAGACAAAGTCGGACGTAAGCGAATGATTGTGATTGGCTGGCTGGTTTATGCTCTGATATATCTTGGCTTCGCGTTGGCGAAAACTTCTGTACATGTTAGCTTACTCTATCTAATGTATGGTCTTTACTACGGTTTGACTTATGGTACCGCTAAGGCAATGGTTGGAGATTTGGTGCCGGACTATCTGCGTGGGACTGCCTATGGTACTTACAACGCGATTCTGGGAATATTGGATTTCCCGGCATCATTGATCGCTGGCTTGCTTTGGAGTGGCTTGGGCGGCTGGGATGGGTTTGGACCCTCAGCTCCTTTCTATTTTGGAGCGTTCATGGCACTGCTGGCGACGGTTGGTATGATCATTTGGAAACCAGCGAAAAATCCCGTTTCTGTCTTATAGAGACTGCGTATTGCCTCATAATAAAACTCACTGAATCGGTCTGTACTTATTCAATGTTATAATACCCCTATGAAAATTGGTGTACTTGCATATCGGTTTGATTACTATTCAAATTTAAGAAATATCCTTTACAAGCTGCCTGAAGCTGAATATATCCCAGTTAAAGACTGGTACAGTTTTTTACGGAGGATAGCTCTTTTTAGCAATACTCGCCTGGGCAGACCTCTTTTCCCTACTTTTGATTTGAATAATCAGTTTGATGACTTCGAAATCAACAAAGTTGATATTCTCCATTTTTCAAATGGTATCAGTTACGGCAGAACGCCCTGGGTCTCCCATTTTGAAACACTTCTGCCCCGTTTTTCTGGGTTGATGACCCGTTATCACGGAAAAGAGAAGCAAGCGCTTGAACGTAGTCCTTTGATCCAAAAAGGTTTTGACGCGCTTCAATCCAAAGCCTGCAAACGGATCATTGCCATGTCAGAGTGTACTGCTGAAATGGAACGCGATCTATTGGCTGAGCTTCCAGCTACAGCGAGGGACAGAATTCTTGAAAAATTGGTTGTTATCCATCCGCCTCAGGAAGTTCTTTCCGAAAAGGCTCCGCATCGGCATTATGATACCGAAAACCCAATTCGCTTCGTTCTGGTTGGCGCAGCTTTTTTCCGAAAAGGAGGAAAAGAAATCTTGCGGGCTTTTGAAAGCCTGATTAATGAGGGTTTACCGGTCAAGTTGGTTTTGGTTAGTTCGCTTCGGCTGGAACCTTATGCAGCCAGTGAAACCAATGACGATGTAAAATGGGCCAGAGAAAAAATTGCACAAAATCCGAATTGGATCGAGTATTATCAGCAGTTGCCCCACATGGATGTTTTAAAGCTGATTGGGTCGTGTGATGTGGGCTTGCTGCCAACCTGGGCGGATAGCTATGGCTTTTCGGTGTTGGAGTGTCAGGCGCATGGCTGCCCGGTAATCAGCACGGACATACGCGCTTTGCCTGAAATCAACAACACTGAATGCGGCTGGTTGATCAGGGTACCGAAAAATGACCTGGGAGAAGCATTGTACTCAACGCCTGATGAAAGAGCGAAGCTATCCCAACAGATTCGGGCTGGGCTTGAAGCGATTATTCGGGGAATTGTGGAAGACCCGAGTGTGATCGAGACGAAAGGAAATGCTTCGATCGCACGCATTCGCAAATTCCACGACCCGAATGAATACGCGGAGAAATTGCGTCAGATTTATTCGGACGCAATTGGTTGAGCCAGGTAATATTCACTTTAACATTTCTTAGCATGACTTAGGTTAATATCAGGTTCGGACGCTGCTTGCACGTCGAATTTTTTCCAATATGGTATCCTGACCATTCCCACGGGTGAAGATAGAATTGTTGATGTGTGTTACAAGTCCTGAATTTCCCATCAATTCAGGTATAATTAAAGTCGATGAAATTCCCTAAAGGAGCGAATTATGATCGTTACTACCAAAAAACTTTTTGAACATGCCTATGGAAATTACGCGATTGGCGCATACAATATTAATAATCTTGAACAGATAGTTGGACTTTTCCGCGGAAATCTGGATTCCCAGGCTTCCTTTATTATTCAAATAAGCAAAGGTGCTCGTTCCTATACCAACAAAGCCTTCCTGGAGGGTCTGATTCGAGCTGCTGATGAGGTTTTCTCTGAAGCAATTTTTGCTGTCCATCTTGACCACGGTGACGAAGCGACTTGTTACGACTGTATCGACTCTGGTTTTTACAGTTCAGTCATGATCGATGCCAGCAGCGAACCTTTTGAAGAAAATGTTGCCATTACTAAACGTGTAGTTGATGCTGCCCATGCCAAAGGCATCGTAGTCGAAGCGGAACTTGGCATGCTGGGTGGAGTTGAAGAACATGTTAAGGTTAATGAAGCGGATGCCAAACTGACAGATCCTGACCAGGCAAAGGAATTTGTTGAGCGTACTGGTGTGGATTCTCTGGCAGTTGCCATTGGAACCAGCCATGGCGCCTTCAAGTTCTCTGGAACCCAGGCATTGCACTTTGATGTTCTGGCAGAGATCCAAAAGCGTTTGCCCGGTTTCCCCCTAGTTATGCACGGCTCCAGCTCGGTACCGCAGGAAGAAGTGGAACGCATCAATGCCGCTGGTGGTCAGATATCCGGCGCCAAGGGCGTGGACCCGACCCAATTCAAGCCTGCAGCCAAACTGGGTGTGACCAAGATCAACATCGATACCGACGGTCGCCTGGTCTGGACGCGCGTCCATCGCGAATTCTTCAAAGAATTCCCCGCCAAGTTTGACTTGCGCGATCCCGGAAAGGTCTTTATAAGCGAATACGCCAAATTTATCGCTGAAAAGAACGAATATCTGGGCAGCGCGGGTCAGTTGCAATCGGTGAGAGAGTTTCTGAAGGCATAAGCCTGTCCGTTTTTGAACACAAGATGAGCTTTGCCGAAACGCAAAGCTCATTTTTGAATACGGAAGTAGCCCCTAAGGTATAATTTTGAAATCCGAGTGAAGGAGCAGATAATGACAGAAGATAGCCCGAAAAAATCAAATTTTATTCGTGACATAATTGACGAACACAATCGCACTGGTCGCTTTGGCGGTCGTGTGCATACGCGTTTTCCACCTGAGCCGAACGGCTACCTGCATATTGGTCATGCCAAGGCGCTCTGCCTCGATTTTGGCATCGCTGAGGACTACGGCGGTCTGACTAATTTGCGCTACGATGACACCAATCCGGTAAAAGAGGACGTGGAATTTGTTGATGCAATTAAAGAAGACATCCGTTGGTTGGGTTTTGATTGGGGAGACCGGGAGTATTATGCTTCCGATTATTTTAAAGACCTCTATGAAATGGCGATCAAGCTGATCGAAAAAGGAAAGGCTTATGTCGATGAGCTGAGCTTTGACAAGATGCGAGATTATCGCGGCACCTTGACCGAACCTGGGAAAAACAGCCCCTGGCGCGACCGACCGATCGAGGAAAACCTGGATATGTTCAAGCGAATGAGGGCTGGTGAATTCCCGGATGGCAGCCTGACGCTGCGAGCTAAAATTGACATGTCTTCGCCAAACCTGAACATGCGCGACCCGGTCATGTATCGCATTTTGCATGCCCATCACCATCGCACGGGCGACGACTGGTGCATTTATCCGATGTATGATTTTGCTCATGGCCAGTCCGATTCACTGGAAGGCATCACGCATTCCATGTGTTCGCTGGAATATGAGAATCACAGACCCTTGTATGACTGGTTCCTGGATGAGCTGGAGATCTTCCACCCGCAGCAGATAGAATTTGCCAGGCTGAACCTGACCCATACCGTCATGAGCAAGCGCAAGCTGCGCCGATTGGTCGAGGAAGGTTATGTTAGCGGCTGGACCGATCCGCGTATGCCCACGTTGGCGGCAATGCGGCGGCGCGGTTATCCACCCAAAGCGATCCGTGATTTTATTGAGATCATCGGCGTCTCAAAGGCGGATAGTTTTGTTGATGTCGAGCTGCTCGAACATGTCGTCCGCGATGAGCTCAACCTGATCGCGCCACGAAGAATGGCAGTCCTGGAACCGCTCAAAGTGGTCATTGAGAACTATCCGGAAGGTCAGACGGAGGAATTTGAAGTGCCGGACTACCCGCAGGACCCTGAAAACAGCAATATCAGAAAGGTGCCTTTTGGTCGCGAGATCTATATCGAACGCACGGACTTCAAAGAGACACCACCTCCCAAGTATTTTCGCCTTTCCCCGGGCAGAGAAGTGCGCCTGATGAATGCTTATTACGTTACCTGTACGGATGTCATCAAGGATGAAGCGGGTGAGGTTGTGGAAGTGCGCGTCAGCTACGACCCGGCTACCAAGGGTGGCATGTCCGAAGATGGACGCAAGGTCAGAGGCACGATTCATTGGGTGGCAGCTCATTCGGCTATTGATGCGACCGTGCGCTTGTATGACCAGATGTTTGAGAATGCACGCCCGGAAGACCTGCCGGAAGGTGAGACCTTTGTGGAGAATTTCAATAAGGATTCGATCAAGGTTCTCGAAGCCAAACTTGAACCTTCATTGGCTACTACCAAAGCCGGCGAGCCCTGGCAGTTCGTGCGCAATGGCTACTTTACCCTCGACAGCGAGGATTGTAAGGACGGGCATTTGGTCTTCAACCGCGCGCTTGGTTTGGTGGATAGCTGGGCAAAGATGCGAAAAGCTTAATAAATCAATATTGAGAACTAAAGTGCTTAATTTGTAATCCAACCACGAAATCTAATTGATTAAAAAAAATGAACGTCGGATTGATGGATAGGGATAAAACACCCATCCATCAATCACGACCTTTAATCTTTTCTGTGTCAATTAGACGGAACAGAGCGGTTGCCGTCGAGATTGAGATGTGACGCAAGACTCGTTTCATTAAAATCCGACTCCCAACTATAAAAAAGATCAATTTTAAGAAAAGGAAATGCAAAATTGATCTCTGAGAAGAAAGGGAAAAATAAATACGAAATTCTATATGTCTGGTAAAATAGTGCCAGTACGGGCCTGTAGCTCAATGGCGGAGCAGGCGGCTCATAACCGCTTGGTTGTTGGTTCGAATCCATCCGGGCCCATTTTTCTTTTAACTGAGGTTTCTTCCTCACTTTTCCAAAACATGTATTGACTGTTCGGATTCAATTTTGTAATTCTCAATAGGAGAAAAAGCCATGTTTGGAAAACACGGGAGAGCCCAGGTGTTTTTGTTATCGGTAATGCCCTGAAATACGGATACATTGATGAATTGTTAACAGAAGTGAACAATTAAGCGATCTTTTTACGGGAAAAACAGAAATTAATTTCATCAAACCTTAAACAAACGACAAACTAAACTGTTCGCTCTCTTATAATTGGACAAAACACTAACATGTTTCGGAAATTAGAAAAGGAGAGATTTGTTAGTAAAACGAGCAGGAGATTTTATCTGATGAGTCAAACAGCGATAGTAGCAGGTGGTTGTTTCTGGGGTATGGAAGCGAGATACCAGACCTTGCCTGGCGTGCTGGATACCGAGGTAGGCTATACGGGAGGTCATTTGGAAGACCCGACCTATCGTGATGTGTGCCAGGATGATACCGGGCATGTTGAAGCAGTAAGGATCGAGTTTGACCCGACACAAATCAGCTATCGCCAGATTTTGGAAGCCTTTTTCTCTTTTCATGATGCCACCTTATGCAATGAAAATTGCCGCTCCCAGAGCTCTCAGTATCGCTCGATCATTTTTCCACTCAACGAAGAGCAACAGCAGATCGCCGAAAGCGCGCTTTATAAAGCCAAACAGGAAAACAGATCCGAATGCAGGATCGTCACTGCCATCATTCCTGCCAGCATCTTTTACGAGGCTGAAAGGTATCATCAGGATTATTATAAAAAGCATAACCTGACAATTTCTGATGAAAACCATTGCTAACACAGCAATTCTCATTTACGAACGAGAAAAAGAGTTGGGTTCCCTCGTGGTCTCCCGGCCACGAACCATATGTTAATTCCATACTGAGAATTGCCGTTGCTAATACAACTAAAATTGATTAAGCAGTTATAATTTCCGTATGACAACAAATGAAGCCCAAAATAACCTGAGGGAAAAGCGCATCGCGATCCTGATCGACGGTGACAACGCGCAAGCCTCTCTTATTGAACAGATCGTGGTCGAATCCAGCCGCTACGGCAACGCAACCATCCGCCGAATTTACGGTGACTGGACATCAAATAGCATGAAATCCTGGAAAGATACGCTGAATTCTTACGCCTTTCAGCCTTTTCAACAATTCAGCTATTCAGTGGGTAAAAACTCGACCGATTCAGCCATGATCATCGACGCGATGGATATTCTTCACGCCAATCAGACCGACGGATTTTGCCTGGTCTCCAGTGACAGCGATTACACCCGTTTGGCTACCCGCTTGCGCGAAAGCGGAAAACTGGTGGTTGGGATCGGCAAGAATTCGACGCCGCGCGCTTTTGTTTCCGCCTGTGATGTATTTATTTACACTGAAAATCTTGAAATGCGGGAACGCCAGAAGCGGCAGGCGGCGGCACGCCAGCAAATGAGCAAGGAAGAACAACGCCTGATTGATAATATCGAAGACGCTATCGAAATGGCAGGTACAGATGATGACGGATGGGCGCGCCTTTCAGAGGTCGGCAATGCCCTACGTCGCATTGACCCTGGATTTGACCCACGCACTTACGGCGCCAAACAATTAGCCCCGTTGATCCGCACCCGAAAAACGCATTTTGACATCAAAAAGTTGACCGGAAAATCAACGATCGTGGTTCGATCGAAAGACGAATCTTAGGCAGCATTATTTGAGTAGACTGGCTAATCTCTGGAAGGGTAGCCGGTTATTTCCTGTATCTCCTGGTAGAGCGGTGCAAGTTTTTTGTACATTTTCAAGTAGACACGATCATAAAGCTCGCTATAGATCTCGTGGTTTTTGTGATTTGGCGCAAATGTATCCCTGATATGTGTCATCTTGTCAACCGCAGTCGGGAAATCGGGTTGAAGCTTTAGACCAACTGCCACGTCAATAGCGGCGCCGAGACCACTGGCTTCGTAGACATGCGGTCTGCTTACCGGCATGCCAAAGACGTCAGCGGTCAGCTGCAGGGCAGCCTCACTTTGCGAACCTCCGCCCGCGACGCGTACCTCGGTGATCGGAACGCCGCTGCGTTTGCTGGTGCGTTCTGCGCCTTCGCGCAGCGCGTATGCCAGACCCTCCAGGATGGAGCGATAGATATGCGCCCGGGTGTGCACGCCGCCAAAGCCGATGATGGCCCCTTTCGCGTCTGGTCCGGGTGATTTCAAGCCAGGCGCCCAATAGGGCTGCAGGGTCAGTCCCATTGAACCAGCTGGGACAGAATTGACCAGATCGTCAAACAAAGACTCCGGTGGAATGCCGTGCTCTTTGGCGAGGCGTTGTTCATTTTGACCAAACTCTCTCAGGAACCAGGAGACCATCCAGTAGCCGCGGAAAAGCTGAATTTCAAGGGAATAGGAGCCGGGAACGGCAGCCGGATAGGGCGGGATGAGGGGGATCACCTCGACATATTTTTGGTGGATCGTGTTGATGGTTGAGGCGGTGCCAAAAGATAGGCAGCAAATGTGCGGCGCCAGCGTTCCGGAGCCAAGCACCTCGCAGGCTTTGTCAGCCGCGGCCGCGATCAATGGCAGTCCGGCTGGAATACCGGTTTCTTCTGCCGCCTGAGCGGAAATTTCGCCCAATAAACCAGTGGGAGGAACCAGATCGACCAACTTCTCACGTTCAACCGGAACAGCCTGCCACTTCCAGTCAAAATCGCCTGCCCAACGATGGTTCTTGTAATCAAAGGGCAGATGCGTCACCTGGCAGCTAACGGAATCGACGAATTTCCCGACCAGTTTATGAGTGATGTAGCCCGAAAGAAGCACGATCTTATGGGTTTTCGCCCAGATCTCGGGTTCCTGGGTGCGGATCCAATTGGTTTTGGCTTCGCCCTGGAGATAGCGGATGGTTTTGTTCATGCCGGAGATCGCGAACAAGAGTCCCCAAATGCCGCCAACATTGGGCAAGCCGGGCGTTTGGCGCTGGTCGGACCAATGGATGGCGGGACGCAGAGGTTCGCCATCGCGGTCAAGGCTGATGATGACGTTGCGTTGGGTCGTGAGCGCGACACCGGCGATCTGCTGACGGTCGACGCCGGGCTGGTTCCATAGATCGTGGCAGGCGTCACAAACACACTGCCAGAACACCTGCGGCTCCATCTCTGCCCAGCCGGGTTTGGGGACGTGGTATTTTGGGATGGGAACCTGTCCTTTCGCGATCAAATTGCCTTGCAGGTCAAAGATCAGAGCCCGGGTAGATTGGGTGCCAACATCGATTGCCAGTAAGTGTTCTTTTGCCATAAAAACCTCAGAGTCATTGCTCCTTTTAATGTCTTGTGATTAGTTTTCTGCGGAGCGGATTGTTAGTCGTGCCTTGATTGTATCCGTTTTTGGGAGGTGGGATGGAAATCGATTGAGATATTAAAGATTTGAGGCTGTCCCAATAAGGTGACAGCCTCAAACAGGCGGAGAGGCAGGGATTCGAACCCTGGGTCGGTTTTACCCGACAACCACTTAGCAGGCGGCCCCAATCGTCCACTCTGGCACCTCCCCAATTGTAAAAGGCACTATGGCCAGCGGAGGAAGTGGGATTCGAACCCACGATAGGTTTCCCTATACCTGTTTTCAAGACAGGCGCCTTCGGCCGCTCGGCCATCCCTCCATAGAGCCAAAATTCTAACACGAAAAGGCTTTGGCTTCAAGGTAAATCGTCTATCGTTTTTGCTGTTTGTTTTTTATATTGCGGATCAAGTGAATCAAGGGATGTCTACTACTACTTTTTCTGATTTGTTATCCCACTTTGCGTGCGGGTGCTGCTGTTGAATCGGAAAAAGAGGCTGCCGAAGTGGATCAGGTCGGCATGCTGCAGGTTTTTGCCGTTGGTGGTCACGGGCTCGAAATTGACGTAGGTGCCCGAAGTCGAGTTGAAGTCGGTAATGCGGATGCGCCCGTCGCTGAAAAAGTGGATCTCGGCGTGCAAAGGCTCCAGAGAAGGATGGTCCAAGACCAGATTTGCCTTGGTCGCGTCGCGCCCGATCAGGGTCACTTCATGAACCAGGAGGTGTGGTTTCTCTGCTGAGGGGGTTTGGTCGGGGTCGAGCTTGATGAGGCTGCCGTAGCTTTTGATGGGCACAAAAGTAGGAGCAGCCAGGGCTTGTTCTCCCTTTTCTTCTTTTCTTTCCGTAGCGCTTTTCTCAATAGGCTCTTTTTTGGTGGGTTTGCGGAAGATCAGGAAGGCGATCAAGCCAGCCAGACCAAGCAAACCCAACCATAACCAGTAATTTGCATACCAGGCATCCTTATAGGGGTTGGCAGGTTGGAAAATGTCCAGTTGGATGGTTTGAGAGCTTGATCTTGCCTGCAAGCCCAGCTCATCCACCAGGCGAACTTCCAATCGCAGCTCTTCTGCTTCTATAAAATCATGCAGGTCAATAACAAAACTTCCGTAGGGAGCCGCAGTGTTGGTTTGCACTTCTTTGCCGTTAACGAAAAGGCTTGAACCGACAATGCCGCGCGGGTAGCGATCGGGGAATTCAAGCAGCGTTTCAACTGGCAGACTGCCAGGGCTAAGGGAGCCATCCGCGTTTTGGAGCAGTTCAAGCTTTTCAGGTGGGTTGATAAAGGTCAACCGCGCTGGTTCGACTTGTAAATCAATGGTAGAAGTATCAGAGCGCAGGACGACGCCATCAGACATTTCAACTTCAATCCCTATATCTACTTTCCCACTTTGGCGCAATTGAGATCGATAGGTCAGGCTATAGCGGTTGCCTTTGCCTTCCAGATATGCCTTTGGGTCGGGGAGCTCTTCCTGCCCGGTGAAGGTGCTGAGACTGCCGCCGGTGGTCTGGAGCGCATCACGTAGATTGGTTTCGTAGGCTGTGCCGAGCATGCCCCTGTCCATCACGATCCAGACGTGCATGGGAATTTGGATGGCAGCGGCGCGCTCAACCAGGCTAAAAAAGCCAGGCAGGATCGAAGGGTGGATGTAGGGTGTTATATAAAGCAGAACAGTATCGAGTCCAGAATCGGTGTTTTCAAGCGCTGTGATTGCCAAACTTAAGCTGTCAAGCGAAGAAACAAGACTGCGTTGGTTCTCCTGATAAGCATCGATCTCATTTACCCAGGCATTGAAACTGGTGATCTCCGAAGTGTCTAAATTGGGGTTGATATGCAGGCTGTATCGGTTTGCTTCAGGGTGGTCGCGGTCTGGACCGATCGTTTTGACGGCCCGGATCATTTCAGCATAATATTGTTGACCGCTGATACCACTTAAAGTCAGGGAGTATTCTGGATTAATCACAAGTGAGAAATGAATACCCGCATAGCTTGTTTCAAGGCTGTCAGGCGTGATTCGTTCATCATTCTCAATGACTGTAAATCTGGAGCTGGAAACAGGCAAATTTGCCGATAGGTTTTGACCTTTGAAATCAAGCTGGATTGTTGGGAAATTGCGCGTGTCGGTGTTGGTATTTTGCAGGTGTGGATCAGGTGATTGCGCGTAGCAAATCAGATTTGGCGCAAGGACAACAAACAACAAAGCCAGCAGGATGCTGAATGGCATGATTCGCATACGCAGGTTTCTTAGAAAGGCAAACATTTATCCTTTTGTCCTCTCTTGAATCATTTAGAGGAGGGCTTTACTTATTTTAATTGATTATTCTTATTAAATAAGATCAAAATACTGAAAAGCTTTCCACAAACCATCCTGGCTAATTGGAGCGGTTACATGGTCGGCAACCGCCTTGAGCTCGGGGATAGCGTTGCCCATCGCGACGCCTGTACCAGCGGTTTGGAGCATCTCAAGATCATTATCACCATCACCAAAACTGTAAGCATCTGACAAGGGTTTACCAAGGTGTTTCATTATGAATTCGATGGCACTTCCCTTGGTAATCCCAGCTTGAAAGATGTCTGAAAACTCTCGTTTCTTCACAAACAAAGCCCATAGTCCGTAGGTCAATTCAGGCTGGATGACTTGTTGCAAGGCATCCAGATCAACCTCATCATTTAGTACAATCGAAATTTTATTGATATCTGGATGAGGCTGGGTGCAATTGAATAGTGTTGTTGGGAAGAGGGTGTTCGTTTTTTCAATAGCTTCCTCTATGCTGATCTCCAACAGTCGGCTAAAAGCGGGCAGGTAGCTTGTATGGGCATAAAGGCTATCGTTGCTCTCTTCAAAAAAACCGATGCCTTTTTCGACCAAGTAATTGTAGACCCTGAGGTGTGGTTCCTGGGGCAGCGGCTTATGGAATAGCGTTTTTCTGTTCTCCTCAATGTAAATGCCATTACCACCGATAAATCCGTCGAAACCAAGCTCCCAGAGATAATCATAAATCTGGCAGACACTACGTCCCGTGTTCATATAGATTTTGTGCCCGTTGGCTTTGGCAGCATTAAAAGCCCTGATGGCTGAATCTGGTGGTGTAAACTTGTGATCTATAAAAGTGCCATCAAGATCAAGAAATATAACTTTGTTTTTGAGCATTTTTCACCTGACCTGGTCCAGTTACGGACCAGGTCTTCTATTGTTTTCTGATATTCTAATCAGCTGAATAAATATCCTGATATTCGGCGGTTCTGTGCATCACTTTGACCGCGTAAGGGCAGGTTGCGCCAAGTTTCACGCCAGCTCTACGGGCTTCTGCGACCAGACTCGCGATGAGATCAAGGGCGATGCTTCCACCGCGATACTCGGGACGTACTCCGGTGTGGTTTACGCCCCAGAAACCGCCGTGAGCGTGGTAGGTGATCTCACCTATCTGATCACCTGACTCGTTCAGGGCAAGGATCTGCCTGTGAGCAGGGTCAAAATGATAGCTGATCACCGATTCTGGCATATTTCCCTGATAGGGCGGCTATTTTGCTTTGCCCTGATTGGCAACCGCCTGCATTTGTGCTTTGATGGCTTCCTGGTCACCAAGATAATATTTGTTGAGCACATTGAAGTTCTCATCAAATTCGTAGACCAGCGGAACGCCTGTGGGAATGTTGACGCCAACGATCTCTTCTTCGCTCATGTTATCAAAAGTTTTGACCATCGCACGCAAAGAGTTGCCGTGGGCAACGACCATAACGCGTTTGCCTGCCAGCATGTCGGGTTTGATCACTTCTTCGAAATAAGGGATGGCACGCTCGACTGTGATGGCAAGGCTTTCAGTGAGGGGAAGCTCGGATTTGTCGGTGACATCGCGATATTGGGCCTGGACACGCGGGCTGCGCTCGTCGTTTTCGTCCAGTTCAGGCGGAGGGGTGCCATAAGAACGGCGCCAGATCAAAACCTGTTCTTCACCGTATTTGGCGGCTGTTTCGGCTTTGTTTAAGCCTTGAAGGGCGCCATAATGTCGTTCATTTAGCTTCCATGATTTGATCACAGGCAGCCAGGTGCGATCCATCTGATCCAGAACGATATCGAGGGTATGAATGGCGCGTTTGAGGTAAGACGTGTAGCAGACATCGAAGTCAAAGCCTTGTTCTTTGAGCAAGCGACCACCTGTCGCGGCTTCTTCGCGTCCTTTTTCGGTCAGTTCAACGTCGGTCCAGCCAGTGAAAAGGTTGAGCTTGTTCCATTCACTTTCACCGTGGCGGATTAGTACTAATTTCATCATCTTGGTCTCCTGTAAATATTTATCATTACTATGATAACCGCATTTAATGGTCTTATTGATGGCACGGTTTACACGTTTGGGGAAGCTTTTAACAGTTTCTGCTTTTTGCGCAGGGCAATATAGCCCAGGATCATTGATACAAGGGCGATGAGATGGAAAATCAGACCAGGCCAGTACGGAATCCAGACCATGATGCCTGTATCAATCAGATAGAGCGCCATGCCAACCAGCCAGGCCCAACCGTGCTCACGTTTTGCAAACCAACCTAAAATGACAAAAATCGCGGCTATCAGCAGATTGAGACCAATGTTCATCGAGATGAAGAGGGTGTGATTATCGCTGTTTTGGGACAGCATTACCGCGAAATAGTCGATGATCTGAGTGGCGCCAAGTCCGATAACAAAACGCATGGTTGTTTTGAAAAGACCTAAAAGCGTATTGAGAAATGAGAAAAGGCCTACCGCGGAAAGCCAGCTGGCACCGCTTTGAATACGCTGTGTGATACGCACAAAATTAGGGTTGACTTGCTGGGGTTGAGTTGGGTAGACGGTTGAAGCTGCGGGTGCGGATGTGAAACCATCTTGTTGGGGCTGAGCCGCTGAAGGATTCGGCGCCTCATGATAGTTGGGTACCTCTACTAATGGAGGCATTTGATTCTTATTGTCTGTCATAGGATTACTCCGTTTTTCTATTTTTGATTTCATCTATTATAAACGGCAAGTAGGTGAAATTGAAAATAATATCAACTTTACGCAATGGAGGTTTAAACGATGATCAATAGGTCAACCCGATGCTTAAGTCAAAACTTCAATTATTTTGTATTTTATAGATGGGAACGAATTTCCCGAAAAGTCAAAGTCAGTTTTTGATCAAGGTTCTTTTTAGCTTCAATACAACCTCGAACGGATGTTATTAATACTAAATCATATTATTTATAAACAAACCGTAATGTTAAATTCATTCGATCTCATACAACTTGCCTTAATTGTTCCGCCATGTTTTTCCACAATGGCTTTTGCGATAGAAAGACCAATACCATAACTTCCACGATTATTCCTGGAAGCATCACCCTGATAGAATCGGTCGAATATGCGATGAATGTTTTCTGGATCACAGTAATCACAAGTGTTGCTGACTTCTATTTCAATGTTTCGACCTTTTTTATGGACTTCCAGATCAATTTTTCCGTTTTCATTGGAATATTTAAATGCGTTATCCAAAAGAATGGAAAGCATTTGCTGGATTGATGCCTGGTCTCCATGAAAACTAAGGTTGTCTTCAATATTATGGTGAAATTCCTTGCCTTTTGCTTGAGCGATAGAGGTGAATTGCTCTAAAACTTCCCAAACAGTATCACTTAAAGAAAAATCTGCCATCCTGGAAAACGGTTGTTCCTCGTCCAGACGCGAGAGTGTGATCAGGTCACCGATCAGTTTTGACATTTTTTTGGATTGAAATTGAATATTTTCAACCCATTCATTTCCTTCCAGATCCATTGCAAGAATATCGGCGCTGGTGGAAATCGCTGTCAAGGGGGTTTTTAACTCATGACCTGCATTGGTGATAAATTGCTTTTGAGCTTCGATATTACGAATATATGGGGCGACCGCCCGATGTGACAAGAAATATACCAACAGGAAAACGATACCTAAACAAATGATGGCAACCAATCCAGTGATGAACAAGAGGGACTGAATGATTTGTAATTCTCTTTCTGAATTCAGAAAGTATATATCGGTAGAGGAACCGGACTGCGATATGCGGTATCGGTACCCTTGTATATAACCACGGGTCTTGTTCACTCTCAAACCCGATAAAGCCTTTTCGGCATAGGAGACTGCCTCATCTCTGGAGATGGAGGCAATAAAATCCTGATTTACGTCTTTTAATGTGCCATCCTTGGCGTAGCTAACAGAGAAGTAACGCATCATGTGTTGGAATTCGGGAGAGAAACGGACGAATGGGTCGGGAATATTTGATGGTATCGGTGGAACCAGTATTTTATCAATCTGTCTGTTTAATATCAGCATTTCCAGGGTGTTATCCTGGTTTCGTGTTACATTTTGATAATTCCAGAAGTTGATCGTAAACAACACAACCAAAACCACGACGGTAAATGCGATCATGGCTAAACTGATAAAACGCCAACGAAGTTTTTTAATCATTTTTTCAATTCTAAGGTATATCCAACTCCACGAACGGTTTTTATCTCAATGTCAGCTTCTATTTCCTCCAATTTTCTTCTTAGAAAACCAATGTAGGTCCTTACAACTTCAATAGAGGCATTACTATCCCAATCCCAGGCGGTTTCCATTAATCTTTCTGTTGAGAAGATTTGTTTGGGGTAGCGCATAAATGACTCCATGAGCTGGAATTCTTTATTGCTCAACCTGGTGACAGAGTCTTTAAACGAAAGACAATATTGCTTACAATCGAGAACTGTATCCCCAACAGAAATTCGTTCTGGTGTGTAGGTGCTGCTTCGGCGTGTAAGTGCTCTTACGCGAGCTAAAAATTCGGCCGTCGAAAAGGGTTTTGGCAAATAATCATCAGCGCCAGCATCCAAACCTTCAACGCGATCTTCGATTTCACTTTTGGCTGTTAAAAACAGGGCAGGGGTTTTAATGCCAGAGCCGCGGGCTTCTTTTAGTACAGATATGCCATCCATCCCGGGCATCATAATGTCAAGTATCAGTACATCGTAAGAACTTTCATGGATGAAATCCAGTGCATCATTTCCGTTATGCACCATATCCACCGTATAGTTTTGTTTTTCCAGCATTACCTTCAATGCTTTGGCAATTGAGACTTCATCTTCGGCAATCAAAATGCGCATTGTGTACCCTCCGATTCCTGATAGTTTAGCATATCCCAATCAGTTAAAACGAACCTGAAAAATCTATCAAATTCCATGAAAATTCGTCCCACAAATGAGATTTTACATTTTCTTAACTTTTTCAAGTTCATTTTAAGTTGATTCAGTATTCTTATAGCCAGTAAAACGGAAAGGAGCAATAGATCAATGGAGCTACAAGGTTTTTACAGGCACGAATTGAAATATCAAATCAGTTTTGCAGATTATCTTGCAATCCGTCAGAGAATCCTACCGATCATGAAAGTCGATAAGAATACTGATGACAATGGACGATATTTCATTCGAAGTATTTACTTTGACAATATTGATGATAAGGCTTTGCGAGAGAAAATAAACGGAGTGCAGAAAAGAGAAAAGTTTCGAATACGTTATTACAACGATGATCTTTCTTTCATTTCTCTGGAGAAGAAAATGAAACAAAACAATCTCTGCAGGAAACTAAGTGAAGAAATCACAGAAGATGAGTGTCGGTCTATATTAGATGACAAAATCGATTGGATGATGGAACATTCTTCAGAACTTGTTCGTGAATTTTACTGCAAGATGAAGATGCAGCAACTAAGACCAGGGGCGGTAGTGTCCTACCTTCGTGAACCTTACGTCTATGAGGCTGGAAATGTACGGGTTACATTCGATTCTAAGATCAGGACGAGTCTCTATCATAAGAATTGTTTGGAAAATGAGATAGAGGACATCCCTGCAACAGATAGCCCGAATCAAATTGTCATGGAAATAAAATACGATACCTTCTTACCAAAGGTAATTCAATCCCTGGTTCAAACAGATGGTATTCGTCAACAGGCTTTTTCTAAATACAGAATGAGCCGTCGCTTTGGATAAAAAAATAAATGAGGAATTAAAAATGGCTTTCGACGATATTTTTAAATCAAGTTTTTTGGATAATATTACGCAGTTTTCTATCTTAGACACCCTGCTTGGGCTGTGTATTGCCCTAATCTTGGGTCTGTTCATTTTTCTGATCTATAAAAAGACACTCACAGGGGTGATGTATTCCAATGGGTTCGCGTTGACTCTTGTGGGACTCTCGCTTGTGACCACCCTTGTGATCATGGCAGTGACGTCAAATGTTGTCTTGTCCCTGGGTATGGTAGGCGCGCTTTCAATTGTGCGTTTTCGTGCCGCGATCAAGGAGCCAGTTGAAATTGTGTTCTTGTTTTGGGCTCTGGCTGTAGGCATCGTGATAGGCGCTGGCATGATCCCTCTCGCAGTGATAGGTTCTGCCATTATCGGCATTATCATGCTGCTCTTTGGCAATCGAAAAGTAAGCAATACTCCGTACATATTGGTTCTAAATTGCCGTGATGAGGGAATAGAGAACACTATCTTTAAGATCCTTGAAAAGGAAACTGAACATTACATCGTTAAGGCAAAAACGATCAATTCCGATGGCATTGAGTTGACCTGTGAACTTCGTACTAAAAACGCCACGACATCTTTTGTGAATCGTATTCAGGAAATTCCAGATATCGCAAAGGCTACTTTAGTTAGTTACAACGGTGAATATCTTGGGTAAGCATGGGTTGATATGATCGCGAATAAACATATTACTAAAATTGTTGCTGTCATAATGGCAGCAACAATAATCTTTACCCTGGGGCTCATAGCTAATTCAGATAACTTGAAAGCAAATGCGGCTGATACAGGAATTAGTATGGAGTATGAGTCCGTTCTGTTTGATACATCTGAACCGATAAAGGTCAATATCGTAATGGACAACAGTGACTGGGAGGATATGCTCGCTGGCGCCGTTACGAAAGAATACTATCAATGTGATGTTGAGATTAATGGTGATAGATTTTATCGTGTGGGAATTCGCACCAAGGGGAATACCAGCCTTAGAAACATTGCCAGTGATCCTGACCACGATAAGTACAGCTTTAAATTGGAATTTGATCAATTCGTGGATGACCAAACTTGTTATGGACTCGATAAGCTGGTCCTGAACAACAACTTTGCCGATGCCACGAATATGAAAGAAGCGCTGATTTACGACATGTTTCAATACCTCGGTGCAGACGCCTCCCTATATAATTATGCAAGTGTTTCCGTGAATGGTGAGTATTGGGGTTTGTATCTCGCATTAGAAGCAGTGGAAGATAGTTTTATGCTTCGAAATTATGGCGCGGAAAACGGAGAATTATATAAGCCCGACAATCTTGATTTTGATAATGTTCAGGAAGATCTACAATATTCAGGAACCATTGACCTAAACAATTTGCAAGCCCCTGAAATGAATTGGCAAATTCCAGATGGTTTGGATATTGGCAATCTTCAGCCTCCTGGAATGGATTGGCAAAACTCTATGGAAATTCCGCAGTTCGAAAATGAACAAATCAATCCTCAGGATGGAGGTGGTATGCCCTTTTCACTTCCAGGGATGGGTGAGCAACCTCCAAATGGTTTCAGGCAGATCCCAGATGAGAGCCAGATGCCGCCGTCAATGGGCGAAAATAACGGTTCACCGCAGGATTTCTTTGGGATGCCAGATAAAGGGGGTGACTTACCTACTAGTCCCAATGTGTTTGGCATGGGGAGGAACAGCGGTGGTTCAAATCTGAACTATATTGATGACGAGTTGGATAGTTACTACAATATTTGGAATAATGAGGTGACAAAGACTAATAAAAACGATCATAAAGAGGTTGTAACTGCATTAAAGAACATTTCTCAGGGAACTGATCTGGAAAAGTATATGGATATTGATAACCTGCTCAAATATGCTGCCGTCCATATCTTTTCGGTAAATAGCGATAGTCTTTCAGGGAGTATGAGCCATAACTACTATCTTTATGAAGCAAACGGTCAGTTGAATCTCTTACCCTGGGACTATAACCTCGCTTTGGGCGGAATGGGCGGCGCGGGTAGTAGAGGAAATGGTGGCGCCACGGGAACTGTGAATAGCGCTATCGACGATGCTTTCTCTGGCACGAAATTCTTTGATCATCTCCTGGCTGATGAAGAATATCACGCTCAATATTACGCTTATTTGCGAGAGCTTGTGGACGAATATTTGCTTGGTGATGGATTTGAAGCTTTTTATGATCGTACCCGTTCTCAGATAGACGATCTTGTTAAAAATGATGCCAATGCTTTTTACAGCTATGAAGAATATCAGGTTGCTGCTGAAATCTTGTATGAAGTTGTACACTTGCGTGCTCAGTCCATCAATGGCCAGCTGAATGGCACTATTCCATCCACAAGACAAGAACAGCAAGGTTCAGATGCATTAATTGATGCTTCCCATATTGACCTAAGCCTTATGGGTACCATGGATATGGGCGGAAGGAATCAATCCATGGATGTTGGCGCCCGTCCAAATGGTGAAAACTTTCCTGATGGAGAAAACTTCGATTTCTTTAATAATCTTTTCTTCAAAAGAGAGCAACCATCTAACGACCAGAAAACACTTCCTGATGAAAGCGTATTAAGAGAACCAGGAAGATTTGTTGAAAAGAACAGTAATCCTGGAAGAAATTATGCCATTTATGGAGTTTCTTTTCTTGTTCTCGTGATCGGGTTTTTGGTCGTAATTTTTTATAAAAGACCTAAACGATAATATGTTTTACACAGGTAACGGACAAGGAGAAATGAGGTGACAAGGTAGCCCTTAGTTTTTGAGAGTATCTACATGTGGGATGATGGCAGTGTCCTGTCAGTTATCTCACCGAATAGATCTCGATAGAATAGAGTAGTTGGATGAAAACAATCAATTGACATGTAGAAAAAGGGATAAGGTAATATAAGTTTCGCATATTTAGAAAAAGGACATGGTCCATCCATACGGGTTTGGACTTTCTACTTCCTAAGATAATCTTCTTTTAATCGTGTGTAGGATTACACTACATATTGGACAGTGACTAATAAAAAAGAGCAGGAAGTGGTAGTATCCATTATTGTTAATACGCCAATAAAAGCAATAAGGAGAAACCACAACCTGCTATGGATAAGATAACACAATACATGAAATACCGACAGTCTTTGGTCAAATACGCTCTCGATCAGGGAGTGAGTAAAGCCTCCCGAAGATATAACAGAAGTCGCAGTTATATCTATTTTTGGCTAAAGCGTTATGATGGCGATATCAGTTCCCTGGCCAGTCAGTCAAGAAGGCCAAAACATCATCCCAATCAACACAGCGAGGAGGAAATAGCCTTGATCCATCGCTTTC
>Ga0255342_1000530_pt1 | contig 64137 bp, 51 predicted proteins | sample wastewater_treat_3_FD_192416 | JGI IMG/M metagenome (GOLD analysis project Ga0255342, IMG submission 192416) | Wastewater microbial communities from Lulu Island WWTP, Vancouver, Canada - plant14 | ecosystem: Engineered > WWTP > Wastewater > Unclassified | place: Canada: Vancouver, British...
GAGAGGCTTTCTGCTTGAGGGGCGGCTAAGCGGGCAGGATGCCCGCGCGCCGGGGGCGGATGAGAATGATTGGGGGCCGGGCCGTTAGAACCCGGCGCTAACGGTATGGAACCCCACGGGGGCTTCCGGCCGCAGCCGAACTGTCAGCAGAAATACCCGGCTGAAGGTGTTTGCGCCATCACTGACGGTGAGGGTGATATGGGCGCTGCCGATTTGCCCCGGGCGGGGCGTGAGGGTGACCGTGCGGTGGCTGCCGCTGCCCCCGAAGACAATGCCCGAAACCGGCACCAGGCCCGGGTTATCCGAATTGCCCGCAAGCGTCAGGCTCGCTGCGTCCGTCTCCGGGTCGCTGATGGTGAAGGGGATGGGCGGCGTGGTGGTGTTGGCCGCCATCACGTAGTCGGCCAGGGCGGAAATCGTGGGCGGCTGGTTGGCCGGGTTGACGGTGACGGTGAAGGCGCGGGCGATGAGGTTGTTGCTCGCGCCGCCATCATTGACGGTGACGGTGATCGTGGCGGCACCACTGGCGGTGGCCACCGGGGTGAAACTGAGGGAGCCGGTGGTGTTGGGGCTGGTGTAGTTCACCGCCGGGGTCGGGATCAGGCCGGGATTGCTGGATGAGGCCGTAACGGTCAGCGTCTGGGATTCGTTGGGCGCCCCCGCGGTGATGCCGGAGAGGTTGACCGTTTGCCGGCCCGCACCCTGGTTGAGGGTGAGGTTGGGCAGGGCGTTCAACGTCGGCGGCTGGTTAACCGAATTGACCGTGACCGTAAAGGAGCGGGAGATGAGGTTGCTGACGGCGGCGCCATCGTTGACGGTGACGGTGATCGTGGCGGAGCCGTAGGCATAGGCCACCGGGGTGAAGCTGAGGGTGCCGGAGGCGTTGGGGCTGGTGTAGTTCACCGTCGGGGTCGGAATCAGGCCCGGGTTGCTGGACGAAGCCGTAACGGTCAGCGTCTGGGACTCATTGGCGGCGCCCGAGCTGATGCCCAGGAGGTTAACCGTCTGGGGGCCGGCATTCTCGTTGAGCGTCAGGTTGGCCAGGGCGTTCAAGGTCGGCGGCCGGTTGGCCTGGTTCAGCGGAATGAGTGCCGCAATCTCCGCGGAATAATCGCTCTCCGTGCCGTTGATGTCGGTGGCGGTGGCGGCGAAATAGTAAGTAAGCCCCCCGGCGAGATTGGAAATGGACACCGTCAGGTTGGTGCCAGCCGGAACCGAATGGGTGTAGGCGGCACTGGCCACGCCGTAGTAAACCCGGTATTGGACGATATCGGGGCTCGGGCTCGCGTCCCAGTTCAGCGTCACGCTCGCGGCGAAGAGAGAGGGCCGCGGGGCCAGAACGCCGAGCAGGCCCCCCAGCAGGCTGAGGGACACCGCGCGCTTCCGGAAGAACAACAATACTGAGTGCGACATACGCTAACCCGCTCAACGCATAAATGCTGCCAACTCCGCTGGAGCCGCCGGCCCAAACCGCGCCAATACGGCGGCCTGGCTATAAATGAGACACGCCCCGCCCGCGAACGCGGTTAAACGGATTATTCGGCCGCGTTTTGGAGGTTCCACCACGGGCTGACGGCGCGCGCCCCGGCCCCGTGCCCCGCCTCCGCGCAACCCCGCCGGGCGGGCGGCGAAAGTTTTTCAGACAGTGTGTCCCGGAAAAGCACAGGGCACCCACCGCCGCCATAAGCCCGCCCCCCGGAGGCTATACGGCCGCGGCCCCGGAAAACCGGGGCGGCTGCGCGAACGGAAACCGCCGGACGCGGAGCTGGCCGCCCGGCGCAGGAACAGGCTTCCCTTGCCGGCCCAACCGTGGTAACGTTTCTTGAGAGCGCACGGCAGACGGGACGCGAAATGGAAACGGACGCAGGAAGCAAAAAATACACATGAAGACACAAGCTGGATTAGAGCGGGCTTTGAGTTTCATCAATTGCCAGTTGCAGCCGGGAGGCGCGGGGCAGACCGCGCGCGAAACGGACGCGCCGCGGCGCGCCGTGACCATTTCCCGCCAGACCGGCTCGGGCGCGCATATTGTGGCGCAGAACCTGGCGGCCTACCTGCACGCGCACGAACCCAAAGACGCCTGCCCGTGGGCGGTGTTCGATCGCAACCTTGTGGAGAAAGTCCTCGAAGACCACAATTTGCCCCAGCGCCTGGCCCGGTTCATGCCGGAAGACCGCGCCTCCGAAATCACGGACATCATGAACGAGCTGTTCGACCTGCATCCCCCCTCCTGGACGCTGGTCCACAAAACCACCGACACCATTCTCCGCCTGGCGGAGCTGGGCAACGTGATCCTGATTGGCCGCGGGGCCACCGTGATCACCGCCAAGCTCCCCTACGTCTTCCGGGTCCGCATCATCGGCTCGCTGGAGAAGCGGATTAAACACGTGCAGGAGCTGGATCATTTCACCCGCCCGGTGGCGCGGGCGCGGATTCTGCAGGAAGACCGCGGGCGCAAACGCTACCTGCGAAAGTATTTCGACGCCGACCCCGACGATCCCCTGCTCTACCACCTCATCATCAACACCGATGATGTGCCGTACGAAGAAGCCGCGCGCATCATCGGCGAGGCCGTGCTGCGACGCCGCTGAGGTTCCCCCAAACGCAGGGAACGCGCAACTCGCCTGGCAGCCCTTGATTCAGGCGCCTTTCGCCGCGCTCAATTGAGCGCGGCCCCGTTGCCGTGCGGTGGCTGCGGCGGGCGGGGCGCTATTTTTTGAGCGGGCCGGGGAAGGCGATCAGGTCGGAGCGGGTCTTGCCGTTGGCCGTGATGCGCGGGAGGGTATAGATCATGCCGTCCTTGCCGATGGCCATGGCGTTGACGTAGAGCGGGCGCTGGCCGTCGGGGTAGAAGACGGCGCCGTGGTCGGTGTATCGGCCGGTCTTGAGGTCGTAGGTGATGAGGTGCAGGTCTTCGAGGCCTTTGGCTTCGCCCATCGCGGTTTTGGCCTTGCCGGCGAGGCGCTGGCCGTCAATGTAGATGGGAGCGCCGGTGAGGTAATGGATGGTCTTGCCGTCGGGGCCGAGGGCAAAGGCCAGGTAGCCATAGCTGAACTGGTCGAACATGCCGCTGCGCTTGGAGGGTTCGGAGGTGATGCGCTGCATGACTTCGAGGCGCGGCACGCGGGGGTCGAACCGGAACAGGTATCCCGAGTTGCCGTGGACGCCATAGATGAGGTTGTCCTGCTCCCGCCAGAAGGTCTGGCGCCAGTTGTAGCCCATGTGCCCGGCGTCGGTGGGGTCGTAGCTGCCGAAGTAATCCTTGACCATGGTTTCTCCCTTCATCGCGCTCACGGAGTCGCTCGCGGCATCGTAGCGGAAGATGGTGCCCTCGGAGGAGGTGAAGTAGGCGGAACCGTCCCGCGGGTCCACGACGATGGAGCGGCAGACGGTGCGGTAGGCCGGGCCGGTGCCGTTTTCCCCCTCGGCGCACATTTTGCCGAAGCTCTTCTGGTTGCGGGTGGCCAGGTCATAGCGGTAGAAGATGCCGCTGGGCCAGGTCAGGGCAAAGAGACGGCCCCGGCGGGTGTCCATGTTCATGGTGAGCACGCCCTCGCGCTCCGGGCAGATGCCGTAGTCCTCGAACTTGCCGGTCTTCAGGTCGTAGGAGAGCAGGTGGCCGCCCGGGTAGGGTTTATAGCCCGCCGGGGGGATGCCCATGGTTTCCTTGCCGTCCACGTAGCTGTACACCCCGACGTGGGTGGCGAAATAGAGCTTATGATCCTTCTCGACGAAGTTGACGTGGCTCTTGCCCTGGGGAATGGCCTTGCTGCCCTTTTCGCCGCAGGCTTCCGTCACGTCGCCCACTTCCTTGATCTGCTGGGTCTTGGGATCGAAGCAGAACATCTTGGCGCCCTGGTCAATATTCTCCGAGCTCAGGACGTAGTAGATCTTCCCGTCGCTGCCGGTGCCCATCGAGTTGTAGCTGTCGTGCCCCAGGGCAAAGTGGGAGTCATAGACCCGGGCGATGATTTTCCTGCCTTTGTAGGCCTTGCCGTCCGGGACGACGAGGCGCGGGGCGGCGTCCTGCGCGGCGCTGATGAGAACGCCGGCGCCGAGCAGCGCGGCGGTGAGCGGGAACAGAGTGTGGGCGGAGAGGATTCGGTTCATAGGTTTTGCGGATGACTAAACAAGGGGGGCGCGTTCGCGCGCCCCGGTGGGAGCCGGGCGGGCCGGTTCCGGTTCGTAGGATTTCCGGCCATAGACCACCGCATACGCCCGGCAAAACGGGCACAGGCGCGCGAAGGTCCGGACCAGCCAGAACGCCAGCCCCGCCTGCTGGCGGCGCGCGCGCTGGCACACGACGCAGTGGACGCTGCGCTGCGCGAGAAAACGGAGTCTGTCGCCGGACTGGTTCATAACCCTAATGCCGGGCATTCTGCCAAAGTCCCGGCCCGCGTCAACCGGTTTCTCGCGCCGGTTTCCCGCGCCGCCGCCCCCGGCGGCGGGGGCATCTCCCGGCTTTCCAGCGGGGCGGGTTTGGTGTTTAGTGGCAGCCGCTTATGATTAAAACCGCATTATTATTTGCCGGGCAAGGCGCGCAAGTGGTGGGCATGGGCCGGGATTGGGCGCGGGAACTGCCCACCGCCCGGAGCTGGTTTGACCGGGCCAACGCGGCGCTGGGCTACGACCTGGCCGCGCTTTGCTTTGACGGGCCGGAAGCCGAGCTGACCCGGACGGAGAACGCGCAGCCGGGCATCTTCCTCGTGAGCTGGGTGGCGCTGCAATTACTGCGGGAGCGCGTGCCGGGGCTGAGCTTCCAGGCCGCCGCGGGCCTGTCGCTGGGCGAGTTCACCGCCCTGACGGCGGCGGGCGCGCTGGGCTTTGAAGACGGCTTGAACCTCGTGCGCCAGCGGGGGCGTTTCATGCAGGAAGCCTGCGCGGCCACCCGCGGCGGCATGGCGGCCATCATCGGCCTGGATGAGACCCCCACCCGCGAGGTCTGCGCCCAGGCCGGGGTGACGCTGGCCAACCTGAACTGCCCCGGGCAGTTGGTCATTTCCGGGCCCGCCGAACACATCGCCCGGGCCTGCGAGCTGGCCCGGGCCCGGGGCGCCCGCCGCGCGCTGCCGCTGCCCGTCGCCGGCGCCTATCATTCGCCCCTCATGGCCAGCGCCCAGCCCAAACTCCAGGCCGAGCTGGAGCGGGTGACCCTGCGCCCGCCCGCCGTCCCGGTCATCGCCAACGTCACCGCCCGGCCGCACGACGGCCCGGAGACGCTCCGCGCCCGCCTGGTCGAGCAGGTCACCTCGCCGGTGCGCTGGGAGGAGTCCATGCGCTACCTGATCGAGCAGGGCTTCACCCGCTTCCTCGAACTGGGCCCCGGCACCGCGCTGACGGGTTTTATGAAGCGGATCGCCAAGACCGCGCAGGTGTATAACGTGGCGGATATGGCCAGCCTGGCCGCCACGGCGGCGGCCCTGGGCGCGGACGGGGCGCGGTAGCGGCTTGACAAGCGCCCGCGGATAGCGGAAAAGAAGCGCGTTTTATGAACGAATTAGCCCAACAAGTGGCCGTGGTGACCGGGGCCGGGCGCGGCATCGGCCAGGCCATCGCCCTGCAACTGGCCGCCGCCGGCGCCGACATCGCCGGGGTGGACCTGCAACCGGAATCCTGCGCCGAGACCGTGGCGAAAGTCCAGGCGCTGGGCCGCCGGGCCTGGGCCTTCGGGGCCAACGTCGCCGACGCCGCCAGCGTGACGGCCGCCGCGGAGCAGATCCTCGCCGCCGCCGGCAAGGTGGACATCCTGGTCAACAACGCCGGCATCACCCGGGACGGCCTGCTGATGCGCATGAGCGAGGCCGACTGGGATGCGGTGCTGGACGTCAACCTCAAGGGCACCTTCCTGTTCACCAAGGCCTTCACCCGCAGCTTCCTCAAGCAGCAATCCGGCCGCATCATCAACATCGCCTCCGTCATCGGCCTGATCGGCAACGCCGGGCAGTGCAACTACGGCGCGAGCAAAGCCGGCGTCATCGGCTTCACCAAGTCCGCCGCCCGGGAGCTGGCGTCCCGCGGCATCACCGTCAACGCCATCGCCCCCGGCTTCATCGAGACCGCCATGACGGCGAAGATCAGCCCCGAGGCGCGCGCGGCGCTGCTGAAGCAAATCCCGCTGGGCAGCCTGGGCCAGCCCGCGGACGTGGCCGGCGCCGTCCTGTTCCTGGCCGGGCCCGCCGGCCGCTACCTCACCGGGCAGGTGCTTTCGGTGGACGGCGGCATGGCCATGTAATTTATTTTCGCTTCGGGCTTGACGCCCTTTGAACCTTAACATAGACACACTGCAAAACGAAGAACTGGAGAAACACATGGCAGATAAGACGATTGAACAACGAGTCAAAGACATCATTGTCGAGCAACTGGGGGTGAATGCGGACCAGGTCACGCCCGAGGCCAAATTCATCGAAGACCTCGGGGCGGATTCCCTCGATACGGTGGAACTGGTCATGGCGCTCGAAGAGGAATTCGGCAGCGAGATACCCGACGAGCAGGCCGAAAAGCTGCAGAGCGTCGGCGACGTCATCAAATACATCGAAGACCTGGAGCAAAAGTAATTCGACCGTGAAGAGTTCCGGGGTGGCTCGAACTGGCATCAGCGAGGGCTGCCCCGTTTGATTTTTATGGGCAGTAATTGGACCGAACGCCGCGTCGTCGTCACCGGGCTGGGGGCCGTGACCCCGCTGGGCAACCAGGTGGACGAGTTTTGGCAGAACCTGCTGGCCGGCCGGTGCGGCATCGGCCGCATCACCCGCTTCGACCCCGCCCGGTTCGATTCGCAAATCGCCGGCGAGGTGAAGGCATTCGACCCCAGCCCCGCCCTGCCCTCCCCCAAGGAAATCCGGCGCACCGACCGCTTCTCCCAGTTTGGCTTGCACGCCGCCTGGCAGGCCCTGCGCGACTCGGGCCTGGACCTCGAGCGGGTCAACCGCGACGAAGTGGGCGTGCTCATCGGCTCCGGGATCGGCGGGTTGCAGACCGTCTCGGAACAATGCCAGATCCTGAGCGAGCGCGGCCCGGGCCGGCTCTCGGCCTTCATGATCCCCATGCTCATCGTCAACATGCCCTCGGGCATCTTCTCGATGTACCACAAGCTGCGGGGGCCCAACTTCGCCACCTGCTCGGCCTGCGCCACCGCCAACCACGCCCTGGGCGAAGCCTGGCGCACCGTCAAGATGGGCGACGCGCAAATCATGTTCGCCGGCGGCGCCGAGGCCACCATCGTCCCCATCGGCATCGGCGGCTTCTGCGCCATGAAGGCGCTCAGCACCCGCAACGACGACCCCGCCCGCGCCTCGCGCCCGTTTGACCGGGAACGCGACGGCTTCGTCATGGGCGAGGGCGCGGGCGTGCTCGTGCTCGAAGAACTGGAGCACGCCAAAAAACGGGGCGCCCGCATCTACGCCGAAATCGCCGGCTACGGCAACACCGCCGACGCCAACCACGTCACCGCCCCCAGCCCGGACGGCGAGGGCGCCGCCCGCTGCATGAAAATCGCCGTGCGCGGCGGCGGCCTCAACCTCGAGGCCATCTCCTACATCAACGCCCACGGCACCTCCACCCCCCAGGGCGACATCGCCGAAACCCGGGCCATCAAGGCCCTCTTTGGCGACCACGCGCGCCGCCTCGCCGTCAGCTCCATCAAGGGCGCCACCGGCCACATGCTGGGCGCGGCGGGCGCGGTCGAAATGATTGCCTGCGTCAAGGCGATCCAGACCGGCATCATCCCGCCCACCATCAATTACGAAGTGCCGGATCCCGAGTGCGACCTGGATTACGTGCCCAACACCCCGCGCTCCATGAAGATCGAGGCCGCCCTCAACAATTCCTTCGGCTTCGGCGGCCACAACGCCAGCATCCTGGTCAAAAAGTTCAACGGCTGACCCGCGCCGGGCCTCGCCCCGGGCGGAACCGCCGCCGCCCCCACCGCACCCGCCCCCGCGAACCCCGCGCGCCCGCGCGCCCGCGCCCGCAAACCCGTTCCTCCCGCCCCGGGCCCGCGCTTTGCCTCCCCGCGCCCCGCCTTCCCGTCCGCGGGCTGCGGGGCGGCGGCGGACCTTTCCGCGACGCGGGGTTGCGAGGCTTTTCGGAGGAAGAAACCGGCGGGGAGGAGGTTGGTACCCCGGCTAGGACTCGAACCTAGAACCAATTGATTAAGAGTCAACTGCTCTACCAATTGAGCTACCGAGGCACCCGGCGCCCGCGCCGTGGCGGCACGGCATCAGCGCGGGGTTGTATTTCGCATGAACCGCCGGGAAAAGCAAGCCCTTTTGCGGTTCTTTTGCCGGGCGCGCCCGGCCGGAAAACGGCGGCGGGCGCGGACGCCGGGCCGCTCATTTCAGCCGCCGGGGCCGGGCCGCATACACGCGGACGTAATCCACCTCGAAATAGTCCGGCAACGCGGCCTTTTGAATCTCGCCGCCCCACTTGCCGATTTCCTCGGTGAGCTTGATGAACTCCGGCACCTGGGAGACGCCGCCCTGGGCGGTGCGCCAGATTTCCCGCCCGTCCACGTAAAACACATATTCCTCCGGCAGCCATAGCAGGCTGAACGTATGCCAGCCCTCCATCACTTCCGGGCGGCAAAAGTTTGTTCCCGCCGACCGATGGTCTTTGCCGTAGCCGTCCCAGTGCAGGTTGCAGGTCAGGCGCCCGTCGCGCCAGGGGGCTTCCATAATATCAATCTCCGTGCCGTCCCGGCCCTGGTTGCCCACGGTGTTCACGCCGTCGGCCATCAGCCAGAACGCGGGCCAATGGCCTTCCTGCCGGGGCAGCTTGCAGCGCGCCACGTAGTAGCCGAAGGCGTGCTCGAACTTGCCGCGGGTGTTGACGGCGCCGCAGGTGTAACGCTCCCCGTCCTTGCGCGTGCGCAGCAGCAGGGTGCCCCGGCCGCTCAGGCAGGCATCCTCCCGGACCCAGTAGCCATCGCGCCGCGGCCAGTCCCCCAGCCGGTTCCACTTGGTTTCATCCAGCACGGCCCCCTCGAACTCGTCCGCCCAGGCCAGCTCCCATTTCGTCCCCGCCGGCGGCGGCGGCAGGCTGTCTTTGACGCCGCGCCCGGGAGTGTGGGCGCAGCCGGCGCCCGCGAGGGCCAGGGCCGCCAGCCCGGCGAAAAACCATTTACGCGGCCGCATGGAGCGCCTCCAGGGAGCGCCGGCAGATTTCCTCCGGCGTGCCTTCCGCGGAAATGGAGACCAGCAGGTTCTGGCGCCGGTAAAAGTCCGCCAGCGGCGCGGTGCTGCGCTCGTAGGCTTCCATGCGCACGCGAATGGATTCGGGGCGGTCATCCTCGCGCTGATACAGCTTGCCGCCGCAGTGATCGCACACCCCGGCCACCCGGGGCGGCCGGCTTTCCACATGAAACACCGCCTTGCACTGCGCGCACGTCCGCCGCCCGCTCAACCGCGCCACCACTTTCTCCAGCGGCAGCTCGTAGCTCAGCACCGCGTCGAGCCGCAGTTGCTCGCCGGCCAGGAGCCGCTCGAGCGCCTCGGCCTGGGCAACCGTGCGCGGAAAGCCATCCAGCAAAAACCCGCTCTCGCAGCGCAGGCAACCCACCCGCTCCGCCACCAGCGCCAGCACCGTCTCGTCCGGCACCAAATCGCCCCGCCGCATGTAATCCAAGGCCGCGGTCAGCGCCGGGGTGCGCTCGGCCGGATCCATCGCCTTGGCCGCGCGAAAGATGTCGCCGGTGGACAAATGGCACGCCCCCAGCCGGGCGCACAGCAATTCCGCCTGCGTCCCCTTGCCAACCCCCGGCGCGCCCAGCAAGACCAGCCGCCGCGGCGGATGCTGCGCGACGGGAGGCGGTTCACAGTGAGCGGTTCCGGCTTTGAGCCAGGCTTTTCGATCTGGTTTGTTATACATATTTGCGACTGAATTAACACAGGTATAACAGGTTTCCCCGGCGCGGCCAGATTAAACCGGACGTTTCTCTCATAAAACCGGGCCGCCGCTGAAAGCCTCGAAAGCGGCGCCAACCTTCCCGCCGGCCCGCACTCCCGCCCCCGGGGCAAGTCCGCCTCCCTTGTGAAACTATTGGATTCCCTCCGCGCCACCCGGACGGAACCTCGGTCCTGCCAATAAAGCCCCTTCGGTCTTTGGCCTCCTTCCAAACCACCCCCATCTGAACGCCCCGAATCGCCCTTACCCAAGCCCGGAACGGCAAAAACGCCCAAAACCAGTCCCAAAACGCCCTTATTTCAGCCCCGCCCCCGCTCGAAATCCAGCAAGTCGCTGAAATGAATGAAGTTAACAATGCCACCCTCCCCATCCTGCCCCGCTCCCAGCAGGCCGTGTACAAGGGGTGTACAAGGGATGCTCATCGGGTGTACCAGCTAAAATCCCATGGACTCCCGGTGGGCATCCCTTGTACACCCCTTGTACACGGCTTATTGGGAGCGGTGGAGGAACGGGGAGACGGGGAAAAAGGCAGAGCGAGGCCGAAAGCGGGGTTGGGGGGATGGCTTTGGGCAAAACAGCCAAATCGCCCCGAAAACGAGGGCCAGGCCGGAGAAACGCCCGGATCGGGGGACAGACGGCCTGGCGAGCCTTGGTTTCCCGGCGGTTTGAGGCCTGGGGTTCGCGGAAAGGCGCTCTTTCCCGGCTGGGGGGCTATGGACGCGCTATTTGAGCGTTAACCGGAAAGGGCGGCTGCCTGCCGCGCGTGGGCCAACCGCCTGCCCATAGGCGGCCGGGGGCGCGAAATGCGCGGATTAAGGTTAAGGGGTTTGGGGTTCCGCCCTGTGGGGGCGGGACACGCCCGGCGGCCAGGCCATGACGTGCCGGATTCCCGCGGTGACCCGTTCTTCCACGTCGTCGGCCCAGCGCCAGGCGGGGAGCCCATAGACAATGGTGGCCAGGGCGCCTTCGTAGCCCCAGCGCGGCTGGGCCAGGGGCGGTTTATCCTCCTGGAGCACGCGCTGTGAGGGGAGATAGTTCATCACGTCGTTGCAATAGCCCGCCACCCAGGTCCGCGGGCCGAACTGTTGTTTGCACAGGAGCGCCCAATCCACCACCGGCTCGCCGCCGAGCGCAATGAGGGCTTGCTGGCCGCCCAGCCGCCAGGCTTGCACCGGGAAGAGATAGGTGCGGATGAACGGACGGCCCGCTTTCAGGTCGGCCAGCAGGCGGGTTGCCCAGCGGCGCTGATAAGGGGTTGAGTCCGCCGCGAGTTTTTCCAGCTCGGCTTCGGTCGGCGCGGGGCCGAGGTTGAGTTCCACCATTTCCAGGGCGGTTTCGAGCCGGGGGGACAGCGTTGGCGCGGGTGTCCGCAGGGTTTCTTCGACGGCGGCGGCGAGCATGAGGCCGTAGCGTTCCGCCTGTTCGAGCTGGTGGCGCGGCAGGGGGTTTTGGTCGCCGCCGCAGCCGATGAAGAACAGGGCGGTGGCTTCGGGGTGGCTGCGTTCGAGCGCGCGCTGGGCGAAGCCGGCGTAGTCGCCGGACCAGCGATAATAGTCCATGACGGTATTGTGGCAGGCGTAGCCGAAGAGCACGGCTTTGAGGCCGCCGTCCGGCGCATAAACCGCCAGCACCGGCACCGCGTGGTCCACCGGGCCTTGCAAGGTCCCGTCCGCGAGGCGCCGTGGCACCTCCGGTTCCGGGTTGTTCCGCCGGTTGACGGCAAACCCGGCGACGCCCTGCCCGGCCGTCAATCGGGCGGGGGCCAGGGCTGTCAGGGCCGCGCTGGCGGTCTGGACGATCCGGGCTTCGAGGTCGGCGGTGTATTTTTCGATCAAGTCCTTTTGGGCCGCGTCCAGGGGATAGATGTCGTAGAGCGCGCCGGCCAGCACCGGGCCGCTATGGGTGTGCGAGGCGGCGAGAAGCACCTGGTCCGGCTCCAGCGCGAAGCGTTGCTTGAGGGCCGCGCAGGTGCGCTGGTGGAGGGTGCGGGTAAAGCCCAGCACGTCGCCGCTCAGGATGACGGCGCGGTGGCCCCGCGCGTCTTCGAGGGCCAGGGCTTTGATCCAGAGATCCATTTCCTTGCCCGTGGCGGGGTTGGTGCGGGAGGCATAGCCCGCCATCCAGAGGGGCTGCGTGGGGGTGATGTTGGCGCGGGCCGTGCCGGCTTTCCAGGTTGGCGATTCAGCCGCCAACAGGGTGCCCGCCAGCGCCGCGGCCAGCGCCATTCCAGGAATACCGATGCGCAAGTTCACAATGCTTAATCTTCTCTTCGCGCCCCTGCCGGGCAAGCGGAAAAAGCGGGGCGGGGATTGGCCCGGGGGCCCGCCGCGCGCGGCGGGAGGCGCGCGGATGCCGAGCCGTTTCGGCAGCGCGCGGGCGGCCGCCAGCCCGCGGGCCGGAGCGGAGCGCGGGCGTTAGAATCGCCGGCGGATGGGAGCCTGGTCGAGAGAGGCGGAGGCGGGCGGCGGGCCGCTCTTGAGCAGGCGGCGGGCCTGCCCGAGGACGTAATCCCATTGGAAGGCCGGGCCGGGGTCCACTTTGTTGGCCTGGATGTGATAATGGCCGAGGACGCCCTGGTAGGCCTCCAGCTCCTCGTCGGACAATCTCTGGCGGACGAGGTGGCCGGCGGCATCGCGGGGATAGTCGCATTTGATTTTAGGCAGCGCCGAGCAAAGCGCGGCGGTGAGTTTGATCAAGGCCCGGTATTGCTCGGGCGTGAAGTCGTATTGAATCAATTCCGTGCCCTGGATGGCGCCGCTCACCGGCTCGGGCCGCGCGGGGCGGCCCACAAAGCCCGGGGTGCGGAGGCCGCCGTCGCCGTAGGCCGGGGGGAGGGTGATGCGCGTCCGGCCGCGGGCGTCTTTGGCGTACCATTGGGCAAACGGGTTCCGGCCCTGCGGGGAGTATGCGCCCATGTTGGCGATTTCGATGCCGACGGAGCGGCTGTTGGCGGTGCCGGCATGCCAGGCGCGTTCCTTGACATCGAGCGTCTGGTAGATCGTGCCGTCGAGGTCGAGCATGAAATGCACGCTCAGGTTGCGCATATCCTGCAGGACCTTGAAGCATTGGCGGCTGGTGCCGCAGACATCATAGTGGATGACGAACTGATCCACGACCCGCTGCAGCAGCGGCAAATCCCAGCCGCCTCCCCGCACCCGCTCGATTTCCTCGTCGGAAAGCCCCTGGCGGCGCAGGTTGTAGCGGTTGGGGGAATCGAGGTATTTGACCTCCTGGCGGGAGGTTTCCCAGTCTGACTTCTCAAGGGGGCTGAACCGGCGTTCGACGCGGTAGGCGTCGTAGCCGCCGGGGTCCATCCAGGTCACGACCCGCGTGCCGGTATGCACCCAGTGGCCGGCGACCATGATTTCATCTCCCTTGCGGGGCGCAAAGGCGCCCGGGCGGGGCAGCGTGGAGCAGCCGGAAAAAAGCGCGGCCAGGAGGAGGGCGCCAGCGGCCGGGAGCCAGGGGGCGAGGGGGGAGGGACGATTCACCGAAACAGTTATTGCAGGCATGGGCGTATTGTCGCGGCGGCGCCCGGCGCGTCAAGTTTATGTCGTGCGACTGGTACGTTTCTAGCTGGTTTCAGGGCGAATGACGAAGACCTTTGTCGCGCTGAATGACCCGGTTCACAACCTGATCCGGACGCTCACGCGCCAGCTTCCCCTGGGGCCGGGGGAGTCGCCGGATCCGCGCCTGGAGGTGCGCTACCACTTCACGGCGTCGGATCTGCCGCCGGCGTATTATGCGCTGGCCGTGTTTCATTCCCTGGGGGGGATCACGCTGGAATCGCTGCAGCGGACAAAGTGGGAGGTCCGCGAGTGCGATCGGCCGGCGGTTCCCGAGCGGGTGAACTACTTCGATGCCGTCAAGCTGGACCGGCGCAGCGCGCGCGACCTGCGGTTGAAGGTCAAGCGGCATGGGCCGGGCCTGCTGGCGGCGGACTTGCTCAGCTTCGGGGTGGGGGCTTTGCGCGCGCGCAACGACGACCCCGTCGAGCTGATCCACCAGTATCTCTGGCGTCACTTTGGGCAGCTCCGCAGCCGGCACGAGGTCGTCTATGCGCGCATCGGGGCGCTGCATTGGAACTCGCTGCCGCTGCTGTACGAGCGGCAGAAGGAGTCCTTTGACTCCACGAACCTGGTTTACGGGGATGCCCTGGGCGAGCTGGAGCAGCTTTGGGAGCGGCGGGCCGACACGGCTTTTCTCGAACGCGTGGTGCGGGTGCTCCAGCGCATGCGCGCGCAGGCCGAGATCGCGGCGTTCCTGCATCCGCCGCTGAACCTGCGCGAAATCATGCGGCTGCACTTGCGGTGCCAGAGCGTCTGGAAAAACCCGCCCGCCACCGCCCGCGCCCTGTTGCGGCGCGTGGAATACCTGCTCGGCAACCTCGTGCTGGAGAGCGCCCCGGAGACGGTCTTTCACGGGCGCGCGCCGGCCCCGCCCGCGCCGCCGCGCAGCCGGGGCGGCGCCCCGCGGCGCTGGCGGCATGACCGGTCGGGTTACGATGGCTGGCTGGCGGGCAACAGCGGGCCCGCCGGCGGGCCGGAGTAGGCGCGGGCGCGGCGTTCCGGGCCGCCGCGGCTTCAAACCGGTTGCTTCAGGTGGGCGATAAACTCCTTGATGGCCGGCGACAACACCCGGTCCCGCTTGTAGATGACCGCCAGCGGGCGGCGGTAAGCGCCGTCCTCGAGGGCCACGGAGACCAGGCTCTCGATGGCGACCTCTTTGGCGACGGTTTCCCGCGGCACCACGGCCACCCCGGAATTGATCTCGACCGCCCGCTTGATGGTCTCGATGTTGTCGAACTGCATGACCGAGTCCACCGCCACGCGCTGGCGTTTGAAGAGGGCGTCCAGCGCCAGGCGCGTGGGCAGGCCCTTGGCGAAGTTGATGAACTTCACCCCCCGGAGGGCTTTGACGCGCACGGATTTCTGCCCGGCCAGGGGATGCTGCGGGTGGCAGATCAGCACCAGCGTATCCTTCCGGAAAGGCACCACGCGCAGCCGCGCGTCGCGGACGGGGTAGGACACCAGCCCCAGGTCCACGATGTTGCCCAGCACGTTCTCATAGACCTGGGGATTGCGGCGGTACTCGACGTGCACCTGGACGCCGGGGTGCCGGAGCATGAAGCGTTTCACGTGCGGCGGCAGCACGTGCAGCCCGATGCTGTAAGTGGTGGCCACGCGCAGGTGGCCGACGACCACCTGGCCGATCTCCTGCAGCCGGCTCCGGAGCGCGTCGCAGGTCATCAGAATGCGTTTGCAGCCCTCGTAAAAGACATCGCCCTCGGGGGTCAGCCGGAAGTTCCGCTTGCTGCGCTCGATGAGCGGCGTTTTGAAGCGGCGTTCCAGGGCGCTGACCGTCTGGCTGACGGCGGACTGGGTCACGTTGTTGATGTGTGCGGCGCGCGTGAAGCTTTTGGTTTCCGTCAGGTCGCAGAACACCTTGAGACTTTCGATTTGCATTAGTCCATTTAATCCCCTAATTAGGAATCCGTCAACATGAACCAGCGTATTAACCGGCGGCAGTTCCTGGGCGCCACCGCGGTAGCCGGCGCGGGAATCTCCCTTCCCTGGCCCGTCCCGGCTCAACCTCAGAAGACCGGCACGGGCGCGGCGGATAAGCCGGCCCTGCTCGGCGGCAAGCCGGTCCGAACGCGCCCGCCCCGCGCCTGGCCGATCTTTGACGAGCGCGAGGAGCAGGCCCTGCAGGCGGTGGTGCGCAGCGGCAAATGGTTCCGGGGCAACGGCCCCCACGTGGCGCGTTTCGAGGCGGCTTACGCCGAGGCCACGGGGGCCCGGTACTGCCTGGCCACCAACAGCGGGACCAGCGCCCTCTTCACTTCCCTGGCGGCGGTCGGCGTCGCGGCGGGTGACGAGGTCATCGTCGCGCCCTACACTTTTATTGCCTCGGTCAACGCCATCCTGCTGCACCATGCCCTGCCCATTTTCGTGGATACCGACCCGGAAACCCTGCAGTTGGACGCGCGCAAAATTGAAGCCGCGATCACCGACCGCACCACAGCCATCCTCCCCGTGCACCTGGGGGGCTATCCCGCCGACCTGGATACGATCCTGGCCGTGGCAAAGCCGCGCCGGCTGCCGGTGATCGAGGACGCCTGCCAGGCGCACCTGGGGCAGTGGCGGCAGCGGTGCCTGGGCACGTGGGGCGACACCGGCTGCTTCAGTTTTCAGGCCAGCAAGAACCTGAACTGCGGCGATGGCGGCGCGATTCTCACCAGCAATGAGGAATGGGCCGACCAGTGCTATGCGTTCCACAACCAGTGCCGGCCCCGGCGCGGCGGCGGCGGCGAAACGGCCCCGGGCAGCCTGCGGGGCGGCAATTTTCGCATGACCGAGTTTCAGGCCGCCATCCTGTTGGCCCAGTTGACCCGGCTGGAAGAGCAAATGCGGATCCGCGAGCAGAACGCCGCCTGCCTGGACCGCCTGCTGCGGGACATCCCCGGGATTGTGCCGGCGAAAACCTACGCCGGCGGCACGCGCAACGCTTATCACCTGTTCATGTTCCGCTACCAGCGGGAGCACTTTGCCAACCTGCCGCGGAAGCGCTTCCTGGAAGCCCTCAAGGCCGAGGGCGTGGAGGCCCGCGCGGGCTACGGCCGGCTGAACCGGGCGGCGTTCCTCCAGCGGGCGCTGGCGTCCCGCTCCTGGCAGCGCCTGTTTCCGGCGGACACGCTGGCCAAGTGGGCGGAGCGCACCGAATGCCCGGCCAATGACCGGCTTGCCGAGGAAGCCGCGTGGTTCACGCAAACCACCCTGCTGGGCACGCGCGCGGACATGGAGCAGATCGCCGACGCCCTCCGCAAGATTCAGAAGCACGCCGCGGAGCTGGCCCGGGGTTAAGCGGCGCGAGGAAGCTGCTCCGGCCCGGCGGCGCGGGTATGCCGATGCCAGCGCGCACGAACCCGCAGCCGCAAATCATCCAGGAGCGAATAGACCACGGGCGTCACGACCAGCGTCAGAAGCAGGCACAGCGCCTGCCCCCCGATGACCACCACCGCCACGGCCCGGCGTTCTTCGGCCCCCGGCCCGGTGCCCAGCGCCAGCGGCAGCATCCCGGCGATCAGCGTCAGCGTGGTCATGAGAATCGGGCGCAGCCGCTCGCGGTTGCCCTGGAGGATCGCCGCGCCGCGCTCCAGCCCGGCGGCCCGGAGCTTGTTCATGTGGTCTATCTGGAGGATGGCATTCTTTTTGACGACGCCAAAGAGGACCAGCAAGCCGAGCGCGGAATAGAGGTTGATGGTCTGGCCGGCGGCCAGCAGGGAAAGGAAGGCAAACGGCACCGAAAGCGGCAGCGAGAGCAGGATGGTGAACGGGTGCACGAGACTCTCGAACTGGGAGGCCAGGATGATATACATCAGGACGACCGACAGGGCGAAGGCGAACAGGAACTCCCGGAAGGTGGTTTCCAATTCGCGCGCGCGGCCCGAGACGCGCGTGGAATAGCCGGTCGGCAGCCCCATCTTCGCCACCTCGGCGCGCAGGGCGGCGATGCGGTCTGCCTGCGCGTAGCCGGGAGCCACCGCCGCCCGCAAGCTCACCTGCCGCTGGCGGTCCAGCCGGTCAATGCGCGAGGGCGCCTGGGTGGACACCAGCTTCACCACGTTATCCAGCCGCACCAGCCCGCCGTTCTGCCGCGGGACGTACAGCCGGCGGATGGGGTCGGCTTCGTTGCGGTCGCCCTCCTTCAACCGCACCTGCACATCGTAATCCTCGCTCATGGTGTCGTCGCGGAAACGGGTCACGCGCTGATCGCCGCCCACCATGACGCGCAGGGCGTTGGCGATGTCGGTGGTGCTGACGCCCAGGTTGGCGGCGCGCTCGCGGTCAATTTCCACGCGCAGCTCGGGCTTGTCGAGCTTGAGCGTGGTGTCGGCATCCAGCAGGCCCAGCGCCGGCGCGTTGGTGCGCAGATGCTCGGCGTAGGTGTTCAGCAAATCGAGGTCCGGCCCGAGCAGCGAAAAATCAATGTCCGAGTTGGGGCCGCCGCCGACGAATGTCTGCGGGTTGCGGATGGCCATCCGGAGGTCCGGCAACTGGCGCAGGCGGCGGCGAATCTCCTGCTGGATGTCGCGTTGCGTGTAATTTCCGCGCCAGGCATCCCACGGGGGCCAGTGCGCCAGCCGGGCCCAGCGGAAGGTGCGTTCGCGATGCGGCGCGAGCTGGACGAAAAAGTTGGCGCCGTTGACGCCGCCCAGGAACCCGCTGCCGGCGGTGGCCAGCACCAGGCGCACGCCGGGCACCGAACGCAATTCCTCCTCGATGCGCAGGGACACCTCGTTCATCGCCGTCAGGCTGGTTCCTTCGGGCGCGGTGACGCGCACATCAAATTCGCCCTCATCCACGTTGCTGGGCAGGTATTCCTGCCGGACCAACTGGTAGAGCGGCGCCGCGGAGGCGATCACCAGCGCGGCCAGCCCCGCCACCGCCCACCGGCGCCCCAGGGCGCCGCGCAGGAGTTTCAGGTAGCCGGCATCCAGGCGGCGATAAAACCCGCCGCGGGAGCGCGCCCCGGCCCCGGCGTCCGGGCGGCCGCGCCCGTTGCCCATGTGCAGCAGGCGGGCGCTCATCATCGGCGTCAGCGTGAACGAGACCAGCAGGCTCACCAGCACCGCCACCGCCGCCGTGAAGCCGAACTGGTAGAGAAAGCGCCCGGAGATGCTCGACATGAAGGAAACCGGGACGAAGATCACCACCAGGCTGAACGTGGTGGCCATGACGGCCAGCCCGATCTCGGCCGTGGCGGCGCGCGCCGCCGCGAAGGGGCGCATCTGCTTTTCCTCGACGAACCGGAAGATGTTTTCCAGCACCACGATGGCATCATCAATGACGATTCCCACCATCAACACCAGCGCGAGCATGGTGACGCTGTTGAGGGTGAACCCCAGCGCCTTCATCAGGCCAAAGGCGGAAATCACGGAGGTGGGGATGGCCACCGCGGCGATGATCATCGCGCGCCAGTTGCGCATGAACAGCAGCACCACCAGGCAGGCCAGGAGGCTGCCCAGGACCAGGTGCCGCTGGATTTCGTGCAAGGCCTCGTAGATGTAGTGCGATTGGTCGCGGGTGACCTGCAGCTTGACGTCGGCCGGAAGCTGCGGCGCCACCTCGCGCAGCTTCTGCTTGACGCCCTCGATGACGGCGACGGTATTGGCGCCGGACTGGCGCAGCACGTTGAGCGCGACGGTGGGCTCCCCGTTGAGCCGGGAAATGGAACGCTGTTCCTTCGTGCCGTCCTCGGCCCAGCCGATGTCCCGCACGCGAATGGGCGTGCCCTGGCGCGTGGTAATCACCAGGTCGTTGAACGCGCGGGCGTCGGGCAGCCGCCCCATCGTCCGCAGCGTCTCCTCCCGCAGGCTGCCCGTGACATTGCCGCCCGGGATGTTCGCGTTTTGGGCGGCGACCGCGTCCCGCACGGCGGTAATCGGCACCTGGTAGGCGGCGAGCCGGTCGGCGTCCACCCACACGTTGATCGCCCGCGACAAATCGCCGACCAGCTCCACCTGCCCCACGCCGGCGGAGCGTTCGATCTGCTTTTTCACAATCTTGTCCGCGATCTCGGACAACTCGCGCTGCGACCGGTTGCCCGCCAGCGCAATGCTCATGATGGGAGCCTGGTCCGGCTCCGCCTTGGCGATCGTGGGCGGGTCGGCGTCGCGGGGCAGATCGCGCACCACCGTCGCCACCCGGTCGCGCACGTCTTGCGCCGCCGCGTCAATATCCCGCTTCAGGTCGAAGGTGACGACGGCAAACGCGGCGCCGGAGCCGCAAATCGAGCGCAGTTCCTGGATGCCCTCGATGGTGTTGAGGACTTCTTCCATGGGCTGGGCGATCTGGGACTCCACCTCCGCCGGCGCGGCGCCCGGCAGGCGCGTGCTGACCCGGACCGTGGGCAGGTCCACCGAGGGAAAGCGATCCACCTCGAGGTGCAGGTAGCCCGCCATCCCCACCACCACCAGGCTCAGCACGATCATCGTGGCGAAGACCGGCCGCCGGATGCAAATCTCAGCCAGTTTCTGCATCGTCAGTTCGGCTCCGCCTCCGGGCGGGCCACCCGCTGGCCCGTGCGCAGGCCGCCGGGGTTCAACACGACCGTTTCCCCGGCTGACAAACCGGAGACAATCTCCACCCAGTCCGGCCCGCGGTGCCCGGTGCTCACGACTTTCTCCACCGCCCGGCCGTCCTCAACCACGACGACCTTCTCCAGCCCGGCGAACGTGATCACGGCCTTCTCGGGCACCGTGAGCGCGGGGTCGGCCTCGGCCACGACGATCTGCGCCCGCGCGAACAGCCCGGGCCGCAGCGACCCCTGCCGGGGCACGTCGGCTTCCACGCGCAGCGTGCGGGTTTGCTCATCCAGCGCCGGGCTGAGCCGGGCAATCTGCCCGGTGTAAAGCCGGGAATCACCCTCCACGTGCAGTTGCACCACCTGGCCAACGCGCACCCGGGCGCACTCGCGCTCGGGCACGTCCAGGCGCAGCCGCAGCCGGGCGGTTTTTACCAGGCGCACAATCGGCACCCCCACCGCGACATATTCGCCGATCGTGGCCGGCCGCGCCTGCACCGCGCCGTCAAAGGGCGCGCGCACCGAGGCATCGGCCAGGCGTTTGCGGGCCAGGTCAAACTCCGCCCGCCGCTGCGCGACCGTCGCCATCCGGCCGCGGGCTTCTTCCAAGGCCGAGTCGTAGCGCGCGGCGGCCACCGTGTAGGTGGCTTCCACGGTATCCACTTCCGATTGGGACGCGATGCCCGAGCCTGACAGCCGCTGGACGCGCTCCCGGTTCTTCGCCGCTTCCTCCAGCACCGCCCGGGCCTGCCGCACAGCGGTCACCTGTTCCAACTCGATCCGGTCATCGTCGCCGGCGATCGGAAGCCCCAGCGCCGCGCGCGCCTGCGCCAGGGCCGCCGCCGCTTCCTGCAATCCCAGCTCGTAATCACGCGGCTCGATCTGCGCGACGAGGTCGCCCTGGCGCAACTCGCTGCCGATATCCACCTCCAGGCGCTCCAGGCGCCCCGCCACTTTGGCGCTGAGGGTGGCCTGCTCTTGCGCCGCCAGCGACCCGGTCGCCCCGATAGTCCGGGCGATCGCCCGCGTTTGCGCGCGCGCGACGCTCACCGGACGCGCGGGCATGGCTGCGGGGTCCGCCGGCTTCCCACGATCGGGTTGGCCGCAGGAAACCAGGCCCGCCAGGCCCAATCCCACCGCTCCGATGACTACGCAAGCACCGACTTTCATGTTCTCATACTATGCCGCTACCCGGCCTTATGGCGAAAGAAATCAACGCCCAAAGCCAATTTCAGGCGCGCCCGGGCTTTTGCGTGGCGGAGCCGCTGGTTCAAGGTTCGGGTTATATCACCGGTTAAACCGGAACGATTCACTCGGGTCGTTTACCCGCCCATCCTCGTTTTATCGGGATCTGATCGGGTCAGATCGTCCAAGCCGCAGCCCCGGCGAACCCTTTGCTTAACAAATTTAAGGGCATAGCCGCTGAATCCCGAACCTTTCGCCAGTAAAATCAATGGTTTAGGTATAGAGAGGGATAAAATCATGCCGACTTCGACATACCCGGGACATACCTTGGACTTACCCTGCCTCTACGCCGTGTACAAGGGGTGTACAAGGGATGCCCATCGGATGTACCAGCTAAAATCCCATGGACTCCCGATGAGCATCCCTTGTACACCCCTTGTACACGGCGTAGAAGCAGGGGGTCTCCAAGGCCTTTGGATAGTGGCTATGGGTGCCTGAAAAGGCCGAAACGAGGGGAAAGGATGGGAGGAAAAGCATTAAGCTCCGTAAAAACAGTTAGTTATGAATCCAGGGCTGACAAAAGGCGGCTTTTCAGGGGCGGGCGAGTGTCCGAATGGGTTTTGGCTTCGCGAATCCTTTATCTGAAACGTTGACGCTACACATTCCAACCGTGCGCCCTCGCTCTATTGGAGCCGAAACGGGCCTGACAAGCCAGCGGAGAGCCTCAATGAACTGTTTGGTTGGCGTATTCAACGGGTTGGCCACTGGCTTACAAATGCTTTTTGCCCGTAAAATCAGTGACTTGCGCGTTCTGTGAAGTCGGATTGAGGTTGAAATCTGAGTCGTTTTGGTTAAATCCATTCCCGACCGGCCCGAATAGCCTTTGGCCCGGCGTTCGGTTGCGGGCGTCAAGCCGCAATGCCTCCTCATCCTCCACACCCGGCGGTCAAGGCTGACGGCAGGCGGGGTGATCAATTAGCCTGAGGGCGATAAAAACTTGAACTTCCGCCACAATGAGGGCATCTATAAAACGTCTGATGCGATTCTGGCGGATACCCGCGGTTCTGGTGATGGTCACCCTTTGGGTGGCGGCAGGGTCGCATTGTCTGCTGGCGGCGCTTCCCGGACTGGAGTTTCTCTCCTGCTGCCAGCACGCGGAATCCGAACGCTCGCCCGCGCACGCGGAAGAGGATTGCGCCGGCGATGGCTGCTCGACGATCGAGTCCGGCTGCTACCGGCTGGAAAAGCCCCAATCCCTGCCGCTCAAGCCCTTGCTGGCGTCGGCGGTGGTCGGGGACGCCGTGCCCGGGGATGCCCGGCCGGACGGGGCGGCCTTCCTGAACTTGCGTTCTTCCTCTCCGCCTGAGCTTCTCCGCGCCTGGCAATTCTCTCAGCGCACGGCCCAGCCGCCGCGCGCGCCTTCCCGCGTTTCTTAAACAGTCCCGGTCGGGACTTCTCCGTCCGGATGGCGGGGTTCCACGCCTCCGGCCGATTCCGTTGGTATTGGTTTAAGCCTGTTTAGTTTGTTTATGAAACGAAAGATTTATTGGAAATGGCCACTGCTCCTGGCGGTGGCGCTGGGCGGCGCAAGCGCGCGCCCGGCAATGAGCCAGGAATCCGGGCCGTCGGCGGACGCCGGGGCACTGACGCTGGAGGCGGCAGTCCGGCGGGCGCTGACGCGCAATCTTGAGCTCAGCGTGGCGGAAAGCCGGGTGGCGAGCGCCGCCGGGCGCGCCGCCCAGGCGAAGCTGTGGCCCAACCCGGAACTGGAGCTGAGCGCCGAGGACTGGCCGACCGAGGGCGGCGGTTTCTCCGAGGCGAAAAAGCTGGCGGGGGTGTCGCAGACGTTTCCGTTCCCGGGCAAGAAAAAGCTCGAGGGGCGGATCGGCGAATGGGGCGTCCGGCTCAGCCAGGCGGAGTATGATCTGCGGCGCGTGGAACTGGTGCGGGAAGTGAAAACCGCCTTCTTCGAGGTGCTGGCGGCGGAGCGCCTGACGGCGGTGGCGCGCGAGCTGGTGGCCGTGGCCGAGTCGTCGGCGGCGACCGCCCGCAAGCGGGTGCAGGCGGGGGCGGCGGCGGATCAGGAGCAACTGCGCGCGGAGATTCCCCTCGAACAGGCCCGAACCGAACTGGCGGGCTTCGAGCGGGAGGAGGAAGCCGCGCGCCAGAAGCTGGCCCACTTGCTGGGCAGCCCTGAATGGGCGGGCGCGCCGGTCAGCGGCGCCCTGGCGGAGACCGCGGACCTGGCCGTGCTGGAGACCGCGCCGGCGCGCTGGCTGGCGGGACACCCCAGCGTCCGGGCGGCGCGGGCGGACAAGGAGCGGGCGGACGCGGCGGAGCGCCGCGCCCGGCTCGAACCGTATCCCGATGTGAAGTTTGGCGCCGCCGGGGGGCAGGAAGCCGGCAGCCGCGCCTCGATCGTGCAATTCAGCCTTTCCCTGCCGCTGCCTTTGATTGACCGCTCCCGGGGCCGGCGCCAGGAGGCCCGGGCGGACGCGGCGGCGGCGGCGGCCGGGCTGGCGGCGGTTGAACAGCAGTTGCTGCGGGATTGGAGCACGGCCAGCCAGCGGCTGCGGACCGCCGCGCAGCAGGCGGCCGGTTATCGCGAGCGCATTCTACCCAGGGCCACCGAGGCGCTGCGGCTGGTGCAACGCGGTTTCGAGGAGGGGAAATTCGGCTTTATGGATTTGCTGGACACGCAGCGCACCGCCGCCGAAGCGCGGCTCAGTTACCAGCAGAAACTGCTGGAGCTGAACATCGCGCAGGCCAACATCGAAGCCCTGCTGGCGGCGGGGGCCGACGAACCCCGCGGCGCGCGCGGAGCCCCGGCGCCCGAAACGGCCTGGGCCGGCCCGCCCGAAAACCCCGCCCGCGCCGGCGGACCGGCGGCGCGCCCCATCACCGGAACCGACTTTAACCCCCACGATCTATGAAAACCCGAGCTTATTGGAATACCGGCTGGCTGCTCGTGCTGGCCTTGACCCTTTCAACCAGCGCCCTCGCGCACCGCGAAGCGCCAAAACCCGAAGCTCCCGGCGGCCACGCCGAGCCCGGCGGCGAGGCGCACCCGGCGGCGGCAAAGGAACACTGCGAGGAGCACGACCTGCTGGAAGCGGAGTGCGGCATCTGCCACCCGGAAATCGCCGCGCAGCTTAAGCCCGGGCAGGGAACCAAGGTGCGGTTGCCCGCCGCGGACTCCGCCGCGCTGGCGGGGGTGGAACTGGCGCAGGCGCAGCGGGGTGAGATTCGCGAACACCTCGATTGCTATGCCGAGCTGACCTTCAATCAGAACCGGCTGGCGCAAATCGTGGCGCCGGTTGGCGGCATCCTGCAATCCGTGACCGCGGACCTGGGCACGCAGGTCAAAGAAAAGCAGACCGTGGCGACGATATGGTCCGCCGCCCTCGCGGAAGCCGTGGCCCGCGCCGTGCTGAGCCACCAGACGCTCGAACGCGAGCGCAAATTGCGGGCCGAGCGGGTGACCTCGGAAAAGGACTTGCAGCAGGCCGAGGCCGAGCATCTGGGCGCCTGCCAGCAACTGCGCTTGCAGGGGTTTACCGAGGAACAGATTGACCGGCTGGGACGCGAGCCCCAGGAACCGGTGCTGATGGAAGTGCGCGCCCCGTTCGCCGGCGAGATCGTGGAACGCAACGCCGTGCGCGGCGCGCTCGTGGAAGCCGGCAAATCGCTGTTCACCCTGACGGACCGCTCCACGTTGTGGGCGATTTTAAGCCTCGAGGAAGCGGCCCTGGGCCGGGTGCGGGTGGGGCAGGAAGTGGAGCTGCGGGTGGACGCGTTTCCCGGCCGGACCTTCCGCGGCCGGCTGACCTGGATCGCCGCCGAGGTGGACGAGCGCAGCCGCAAGGCGCGCGCCCGCGCCGAGATCGCCAATCCGGAAGGCCTGCTGCGCGCCCGCATGTTTGCCAAAGCGCGCATCCTGACCCGCCCGGCGGAGCAGGCCCTGCTGCTGCCGCCCGCGGCCTTTTGCTCGCTCGAGGGCAAACCGTTTGTCTTCGTCAAGCTCGCCGATGATTTGTTCGAGGCGCGGGCGGTGGCGGTGGGCCTCAAGGACGACGAACGCTGGCAGGTGGCGGCGGGGCTGCAGCCGGATGAAACCGTGGTGGTCAATCACGGCTTCGCGTTGAAATCGCAGTGGCTCAGCTCGCGCATGGGCGCGGGCTGCGCGGATTGAGCGGAGGCGCGCATGCTGAACTGGCTGGTTCAAACGTCGCTCCGCAACCGCCTGCTGGTGTGCGTGCTGACGCTGGCGCTGGTGGTCGTGGGCGCGCGCCTTCTGCGCGTGCTGCCGATTGACGCCTTCCCGGACACGACCCCGGTGCAGGTGCAGATTAACGCCAACGTGCCGGCGCTCAGCCCGCAGGAAGCCGAGCAGCAGGTCACCATCCCGGTGGAGCTGGCCCTCGGCGGCCTGCCGGGGCTGCAAAACGTCCGCTCGATCTCCAAATTCGGCCTCTCGCAGGTGGTGGCGACCTTCGACGACCGCACGAGCATCTACCGGGCGCGGCAGCTCATCAGCGAACGGCTGCAGAGCGTGGACCTGCCCGCCGGCGTTCCGCGCCCGCAGTTGGGGCCGATCGCCACCGGGCTGGGCGAGGTCTTCCACTACGCGGTGCGCGCCAAAGACGCCCGGCGCACGCTTACGGAACTTCGCGAGCTGCAGGACTGGGTCATCAAGCCCGAGCTGCGCAAAGTGCCCGGCGTGGCCGAAATCACCAGTTGGGGCGGGTTCGAGAAGCAATACCACGTCGTGGCCGACCCCGACCTGCTGGTCAAACACCGGCTGACGTGGGAAGACCTCTTCGCGGCGCTCGAAGCCAACAACCAGAATGTCGGCGGCGGGCAGGTGGTGCGCGCGGGCGAGTCTTTGCTGGTGCAGGGCATTGGCCTGACCACCAACGTGGCGGAGATCGGGGATATCGTCATTGCCTCCGCGGGAGGGGTGCCGGTGCACGTGCGCGATGTGGCCACGGTCCAGGTGGATCATGAAATCCGCCGCGGCGCGGTGACGGGCGGCGGGCGGGGCGAGATGGTTCTGGGGCTGGGCTTCATGCTCATGGGCGAGAATAGCCATGTGGTCACGCGCGCGCTCAAAGCCCGGCTGGCCGAAGTGCGGAAAATGCTGCCCGACGACATCCAGCTCGAAGTGTTGTATGACCGGACGGAGCTGGTGGATAATGTGATTCGCACCGTCGAGCATAATCTGCTGGCGGGCGCGCTGCTGGTCATCGCGGTGTTGTTCGCCTTTCTGGGCAACCTGCGCGCCGGGCTGGTGGTGGCGGCCGCCATCCCGCTTTCCATGCTGTTTGCCGGCAGCCTGATGCTGCAGGCGGGCATCTCCGCCAGCCTGCTGAGCCTGGGCGCGATGGACTTTGGCCTCCTGGTGGACGGCTCCGTGGTGATGGTGGAAAACGCCATGCGCGGCCTGGCGCGGCGGCGGCAGGAGCTGGGGCGCTCGCTCACCCGCCGGGAACGCCAGGAAGTGCTGGCGCGCGCCCCGCTGGAAGTCGTGCGCCCGGTCGCCTTCGGCGTGGGCATCATCCTGATTGTGTTCCTGCCCATCCTCACCCTGGAGGGGGTGGAGGGCAAACTGTTCCGGCCCATGGCCCTGACGATGGTTTTTGCGCTCGCGGGATCCTTGCTGCTCGCCCTGACCTTTATCCCGGTGGCGGCCAGCCTCTTTCTGCTCCGGCCTATCAAGGAAAAAGAGCCGTGGCTGGAGCGGCTGGCGCGCCGCCTCTATGAACCGGTGCTCAACCTGGCGCTGCGGTTTCGCTGGTTTACGCTGCTGGGCGCCCTGGGATTGCTGGCCGGCGCCGGGGTGCTGGCCGCGCGCATGGGCGGCGAATTCCTGCCCCGCCTCGGCGAAGGCGCCATCGTGGGCACCTCGGTCCGCGTGGCGGGCGTCTCGGTGGAGGAAGCCGCGGCGCTGAACGACCGCCTCGAAAAGCTATTGCTGGCCGGGTTTCCAGATGAAATCGCCAACATCTGGACGCGCCTGGGCAGCGCGGACGTGGCCACCGACCCGATGGGCGTCGAGTTGTCGGACTTCTTCCTCGCGCTCAAACCGCGCGCGCAGTGGACGAAAGCCCGCACCCAGGCCGGGCTGGTCGAGGAAATGCAGAAGGTCTTTGCGCGCGTGCCGGGCCTGCGCGTGGCGATCAGCCAGCCGATTGAAATGCGCATGAACGAGCTGGTCGCCGGCATCCGCTCGGACATCGGCATCAAGATTTACGGCGACGACCTGGAGATCCTGCGCGGGCTTTCCGATGAGGTGCAGCGGGTGCTGGCCGATATCCCGGGCCGGGGCGAAGTCACCGGCGAGCAACTCGTCGGGCAACCCGTCCTGCAAGTGCGCGTGGATCCGCGGGCCACGGAGCGCTTCGGCGTGCCGGCCCGCAATGTGCTCAACGTCGTCGAAGCGGTGGGCTCCCGGAAGGTTGGCGAAATCCGCGAGGGGCAGCGCCGTTTCCCCCTCGTGGTGCGGCTGCCGGACCGCCAGCGCACGGACCCGGAGGCGCTGGCCAACACCCATATCCCCACGGCGACGGGCTCGGTGCTGCCCCTGAAGCAGTTGGCGCAGGTCGTGGAAACCGAAGGCCCGGCCACGATCAACCGGGAATGGGGGCGCCGCCGCATCACCGTGCAATGCAACGTGCGCGGGCGCGACGTCGGCAGCTTTGTCGCCGAGGCGCAAGACCAGATCGCCCGCCGGGTGAAACTGCCCGAGGGCTATCAAATCGAATGGGGCGGCCAGTTCGAGAATATGCAGCGCGCCAACGCCCGGCTGCGGTTCGTGGTGCCGCTGGCCCTGGCGCTGATCCTGGCGCTGCTGTATTTCAGCCTCGGCTCGATGCGCGACGTGCTCATCGTGGCAACCGGCATCCCGCTGGGCGCCATCGGCGGGGTGGCGGCGCTGTGGGTGCGCGGCATGCCCTTCACCGTGAGCGCCGCCATCGGATTTATCGCCCTGAGCGGCGTGGCCATCCTCAACGGGCTCGTCCTCGTCACGTTCATCCGCCAACGGCTGGACGCCGGCCGGCCGCTCGCCAACGCGGTGCGCGAAGGCTGCCTGGTCCGGCTGCGCCCCGTGCTGATGACCGCGCTGGTCGCCGCCGTGGGGTTTATTCCCATGGCGGTGAACGTGGGCATCGGCGGCGAAGTCCAGCGCCCGCTGGCGACCGTGGTGATCGGCGGGGCGCTCAGCAACACTCTCCTGACGCTGATTGTCCTGCCCGTCCTCTACTGCTGGTTCCATCCCCGGCAACCGGCGGCGGACGGTTCCCCGTGATGGCCCGGCCCGCCGCCGTCCAACACCGAAAAAGCTCGCGCCCCGGCAGGGCCCGGGGTATGAATGCCGGCGAATGGCCGAGCTTACCTGTACGCCGCCGCCGGCAAACAAGCCCGTCCGCATCTCGTACCTGTTCATGGCAGGGACCCTGGTGCTGGTGGGCTATTTCCGCATGGCCACCCCGTTGCTGGTGGCCTTTTTCACCTATCTCGCCCTGACCCACCTCCATTTCCCGAAGCGGGGCGGCAAAACACTGGCCGTCGGGCTGTTTCTCGTCCTGGTCGCCGGCCTGGTTTATGCCTTGGCGCACTTCGCCCACCAGAGCCTCCGGGCGCTGCCGGAGATTGCCGACAAGGCCATCCCGTCCATTATCGAGTGGGCCCAGGAATACCAGATAGAACTCCCGTTCACGGACTACGACAGCCTCAAGGAAATGGCCCTCGACAACCTGGGCAGCCGGATGAATTACCTGGGCAATTTCGCCCGGTTCGCCAAAGGAGCAACGACGCAGTTCGTCTTTGTGCTGGTCGGCGGCGTGGTGGCCATCAGCGTGTTCTTCAATTCCAAGCTGGAGTTGGACCGCGAGAAATACGCGGTGCGCGACAACCTGTATTCGCTGAGCTGCGACCAAATCGCGCGCCGCTTCGAGACGCTTTACCAAAGCTTCGCCACGGTCATCGGCGCGCAAATCACCATCTCCGCCATCAACACGGTCCTCACGACCCTTTTTGTGCTCGCGGTGGGACTGCCCTACGCCGTCGTGGTGATTGGGGTGACGTTTCTCTGCGGCCTGATCCCGGTTCTGGGCAACCTGGTCAGCAACACCGTCATTGTCGGGATCGGGTTCACGGTATCCCCCAAGATGGCTCTCGGCGCGCTGCTATACCTCGTGGTCATTCATAAACTGGAATACTTCCTCAACAGCAAAATCATCGGCCACCGCATCCGCAACCCGCTTTGGCTCACACTCCTGGCCCTGGTGTTGGGCGAACGGCTGATGGGGCTGGCCGGAATGATCCTGGCGCCGGTGGTACTCAACTACATCCGAATGGAAGCCTCCTGCCTGGCGGTCAAACACTCGCTTGACTCCTCTCCCGACGCAAGCTAGTATTATTAATTATCGGGGAGCCAACCCGCTGCTGAACCGGGTTCAGCGCAAAGGCTGAGAGTGCTGCGTGGGAACGCGGCAGACCCGTCGAACCTGATCCAGGTAATGCTGGCGAAGGGAACTCCGCTGTCTCCCCCGCCCGCGTTCCCCGGAAAAACTTGTGTGCTTGAGCCATGCTATGAATGCAGCCGGAACCTCTAGCGAACCCCGGAGCGGCGACCCTCTGCCCCATTCCACGCGCATCTACGTCACCGGCGAGAAGCATCCCGGCATCCGGGTGCCCTTCCGCGAAATCAAACTGACCCCCACACGCGCCGCCGATGGCACCGCCGAACCCAACGCCCCCGTGCGCGTCTATGACTGCTCCGGCCCGTGGGGCGACCCAGCCTTCACTGGCAGCGTCGAGCACGGCCTGCCCCCCTTGCGCCGGGAATGGATCGCGGCGCGCGGTGGAGTCGAGCCGGCGCCCTCGTCCTATCAACCCGTTCCCGGGCGCAGCGACGCGCCGCTCCCCCCCACTCTGCGCCGCCAGCCGCTGCGCGCCCAACCCGGTCGCGCCGTCACCCAGCGCTACTACGCCCGTCAGGGAATCATTACGCCGGAGATGGAATACGTGGCCCTCCGCGAAAACCTGGGACGCGCGTTGACACGTCCTTCGCCCGCCGCCCGGGAAGGAAACGCCCGCGGCGGCCCGCCTTTCAACGCGGCCATTCCCGCTGAAATCACGCCGGAGTTTGTCCGCTCCGAAGTCGCCCGCGGCCGCGCCATCATCCCCGCCAACATCAACCACCCCGAGAGCGAGCCGATGATCATCGGGCGCAACTTCCTGGTGAAAATCAATGCCAACATCGGCAACAGCGCCCTGGCCTCCTGCATCGAGGAGGAAGTCGAGAAAATGCGCTGGGCCACCAAGTGGGGGGCGGACACGGTGATGGACCTTTCCACCGGCCGGAACATCCACGAAACCCGCGAGTGGATCATCCGCAATTCGCCCGTGCCCATCGGCACCGTGCCGCTGTACCAGGCGCTGGAAAAGGTGGACGGCAAACCCGAAGAGCTGACCTGGGAAGTGTATCGCGATACGCTCCTCGAACAATGCGAGCAGGGTGTGGATTACTTCACCATCCACGCCGGCGTGCGGCTCCGCTACCTCCCGCTCACCGCCCGCCGCGTCACGGGCATCGTCTCGCGCGGCGGCTCAATCATGGCCCGCTGGTGCCTCGCGCATCACCAGGAAAACTTCCTCTACACCCGCTTCCGCGAGATCTGCGAAATCCTGCGCGCCTACGATGTCGCCTTCAGCCTTGGCGACGGCTTGCGCCCCGGCTCGATCGCAGATGCCAACGATGAAGCCCAGTTCGCCGAACTGCGCACCCAGGGCGAGTTGACCCGCATCGCCTGGGAGCTGGATTGCCAGGTCATGAATGAAGGCCCCGGCCACATCCCCCTGCACCTCATCAAGGAAAACATGGATCGGCAGCTCGAATGGTGCGCCGAAGCGCCGTTCTACACCCTCGGCCCCCTGACCACCGATATCGCTCCCGGCTACGACCACATCACCAGCGCCATCGGGGCGGCGATGATCGGCTGGTACGGCTGCGCCATGCTGTGCTGCGTCACCCCCAAGGAACACCTCGGGCTTCCCGACAAAAAGGATGTCAAAGACGGCGTCCTCGCCTATAAAATCGCCGCCCACGCCGCCGATCTTGCCAAAGGCCATCCCGCCGCCCGCGCCCGCGACGACGCGCTCAGCAAAGCCCGCTTCGAGTTCCGCTGGGACGACCAGTTCAACCTGGGCCTCGACCCGGTCACCGCCCGCGAGTTCCACGACCAAACCCTGCCGCAGGAAGGCGCCAAACTCGTCCATTTCTGCTCCATGTGCGGCCCACAGTTCTGCGCCATGAAAATCACGGAAGAAGTCAGAAACTACGCCGCCGCGCAGGGACTCGCGGAAACCGAAGCCCTCCAGAAAGGCCTGGAACATAAAGCGCAGGAATTCATCCATAGCGGAACCGAACTCTATCGAAAAGCCTGATCCCGCCCGCGCCGCGCCGCCCCATTTCCCGCCAAGCCTTTGGGCCGGCAAGTGGAACAGGTCAGATGGCGACCCTAACGGGACTCGAATCCGATACGGTCATTTTTCGACTGTGACGCATTGTGACGCATAGAGTGTGCTTTGAGGCTGTAAATAAAGGCGGAGTTCACGTTTTCGCCGCTGGGGCGATAACTCTTGACCGAAACCCATTGCGACACTAAACGACGTTTCTGTGTGTCGAAGTGTGTCGAATTTGGGAGCCGCTTTCTGACAGTTTCATCCGCTGCGTTCGCATATCCCCAGCCGGGTTCCATCCTGGGCGCGTTAACTGATAGAGCGTCAGCGGCTTCTTTGCGGGCTGCTTCGGATCATCCTTGAACCGATACAGGCGGACTTTGAACCGCGATGTTTCATCCCGCCGCCGTGCCAGCTTGCGCCATTCGCCCCAAGTGTTGGTTTCTGGATGACGTTCCTCAAATCGGTCTTTGAGCAAGGCATCAATGCGGTCATGTAGTTTGAACTCGCGTGCTACTTGTTTCAGCCATTCCGTGAATGACCACCACAGGGCGGGAAATTGATGTTTGAGTTTGCCGGGGCCGGGCCGAGCCGCCGCCGTGAACACAAGCCAGAGAGCATCGGCGGACTGACCGTAGAGCGCGTCCGCCGCGCTAACAGAACAGTACTTTCCCTCCCTTTTCCATGCCGCAAGAGATTCTGGCTTATAGGGTTCCAGATTGCAGTCCAAGATCGGGGGTCCGTTTAGCAGACTATGCGGCCATGCGCCCGTCGCGTACATGATTCGTTGAGCGGCGTCTCTGGTTAATCTGTTGCGCCCATTTTCCCAACTGGCAACCGTGTCTCGCGTCGCACCGATCATCTGGGCGAACTCGCTCTGACTTTGCGCCAGTATCCTTCGTAGCTGCCGCAATGTGTCGTTTTTGCGCTTCGTTTTCGTGCTGTGTATCATACACATAAAACGATACACGACCTATTGCCAACGTCAAATGCACTGCTAGTGTTGGGACATGCAACACATTTGTCGCAAAGACGTTGACGGACAGTCAAACACGAAGGCCGAACTCGGCCCCGACTCCTACTTGGTTAAGCGCGAGGTCGCCGCTCGGCTCCGTAAGGAACCTCGCACAATCGAAAGGTGGATGCGGCAGGGCATCCTGCCATATCGGAAGTTGGGGAAGGGACGCCGCGCCACGGTCCTGTTTTCCTGGGCCGAGGTCGAGGCTACGCTCAAAGCCCGCTTCGGTCGCGGGGTGTGACACTGCCCGGCTGAACAAAAGGAAGCCGCCCAGCCAAGCACGGCACGAGCGGCGACTAAACCCATATGCCAAACTCTACCACGGGGGAAGGCGCGGTCAAGGACACTCTGCCACCGCATGATACCGCCGCCGAAGCCGGGGCGCTCGCGTGTGTCCTGCAATCCGATGGTGACGCCGCCGCGATGCTCGATGCGCTGACGCTCGACAGCTTCTACGATGAACGTCACCGCACGGTCTATCGCACCCTTGCCGCGTTGCGCCGCGCCAATGCGCCGCTGGACCTTGTGGCGCTGCTTCAAAGGCTGCGCGATAAAGGAAACCTTGCCGACGCTGGCGGGTTTGAATACGTCACCGCGCTCCCGGATCAATCACCGTCCCCCGCGAACTGGCCGACCTACTTCGAGACGCTGTGCGACCGGGCCACACGCCGCTGTGCGCTCCGGGACGCTGCTGAGCTTTCCACCCTGGCCCAGGACACCAGCCTGCCCGCCGCTGCGATTGCAGACGCCGCTCGCCGCTTGCTGGACGCCCACGCCAGCACCGCCAGCAATGGCGAGCGCCTGACTATTCGCGCCCCGGATGAACTGCTTGGAATGGCCTTTGATGACTCCGACCGCATACTTGGCGACCGGCTGCTTGCCAAAGGGCAGAGCCTTGTAATCGCCGGGGCCGGGAGCATCGGCAAGAGCCGCCTACTCTTACAACTGGCCGTTGCGGTAATCACTGGACGGCAGTTCATCGGCTTTGAGACTCGCGGAGAATCTTTGCGCTGGCTGATTCTGCAAGCGGAGAATTCCAACCGCCGCTTGCAGTCTGACCTTGCCGCGTTGCGCCAATGGGCCGGGGCCGACTGGCCCCGCGTGAATGAGCGGCTTGCGATTCACACCCTGGAAACCGATTGCGACGGCTTTTTGTCCCTCGACAACGACCACGCGCAACGCCGGATCGCCGCCGCCATCCGGGGCACCGCGCCGGACGTGGTCGCATGGGATAGCCTTTACAATTTCTCCATCGGGGACTTGAACAAGGATGAGGATATGGCCGCAACCTTGCTTGCCATCTCGCGCTTAAGCCGCGCCGGAAATCCCAACCGGGCCGTTGTCACCCTTCACCACGCCCTGACAGGCAAAGCCGGGGCTGCCCGCGCCACCGGATATGACCGGAGCAGCTTTGGCCGCAACTCGAAAGTGCTGCATAGCTGGACGCGAGGCCAGTTGAACGTTGCGCCGGGTGCGGCTGACAGCAACGACGTGCTCGTGCTGACTTGCGGCAAGTGTTCCAATGGCCGCGAATTCGAGCCGTTCGCCGCTCGCCTGAATCCGCAGTCCATGATTTACGAGCTCGCGGCGGATTTCGACCTTGAAGCTTGGGAAGCCGAAATTACTGGGCGCAGCGACCGCGAGCCGTTGATGACGCCCGAGCGCGTGCAGGAACTCTGCCTCTCCCCAAAGACAAGGCCCGAACTGGCGCACGCCATCCGCGAGGATTGCGGTTGCGCCCGACAGGTAGCTTACCGCTACATCAAACGCGCCGAGCAGGCCCACAAGATTCGATTCAACGAAAGGACGCAGAACTATGCGGCCCGCTAACTTGTCACCGCTCTGTCACCACCTTGTCACCGGTGACAATCCGGTGACTGTCACCTGTCACCACCACCCTTATAGGGTGGTGACAGTGACAACCGGGGGCCAAAGGGACACCCGTTAGCAGGACACACCCGAGAATGAACAACCACACCATCAGCACCACTTGCGCGAAGTGCAGGAAGCCGCTCGCGCTCGACTTCGGCGACGTTGACGGGGAAATGGCCGACGTGCTCAGGGAGATTGCCAAGCGGGTAGTCTGCAACCAATGCGCCACCCCCGAACCAAGGCCCGAGCCAGAGCTATCCCCGCGCCGCCAGTTCACCGTTGAACTACCGGGGCAGGCCCTTGCCACCCTCGACGAGCGCCTTGACGATGCCAAAGGCAGGTTGCTGGACATTGGGCCAGTGAAAGGTGCCCGCTGGCGTGTTCGATACCTTGCGCCGGGGCCAATCAGCTTTGCCAATGAATAAGGGTCTTTCGCCGATGCCCCCGCAATCGCTCCCAGAATCGCCTAGGACGCGCCGCAGCTTTCGAGGGTCAAGAGGGTATTGCCCGACTGCTGCAATGCCTACAATCCGCCATTGTGCGCCGGGACGCCCCCCTCGGTCAAGGAATCTCTTGGCCGGGGGGCACCCTCGGGGGTCAGGAGTCAGCCCTGAAATCGCGTGCCAACGGAGAATTTCGATTTTGACGGATGAAGGCTAACGCCCGCAGAACCCCGTTTGAGGCTGCCAGCCCCGACCTTTCGTTTGACGAGCCGCTGCCCGCGCTCGACTTTGACGCGCCGCCCGCTGGCGCTGTGGGCCGCAGGCTGGGAATTCGTGCCGCCAGACTGACACGCCGCCCCAGCCGCAGGCGTTGCGCCAACTTGCTCGACGCCGGGCAACTGGAAGCTGCCAAGAAACTGCTTTGTCCCCTGCCAGTCCCGAACGAGACAGTTCACTGTCTGCTGGCGGGCAACTTCACTCTCGCGCAGGCCGTCCCGGTCATGCTCGACGAGACAGGCCCCGCTGCGCTGCTAGTCTCGACGCTTGGCATAAACGACGCGACGGTTGACTTGCTCTGCGAGGAAATGAAACGCGGCAGAATCACCGCGCTGGACGTGCTGCTGTCGCATTACTTCCAGCAAGCCGACGCAGCAACGTGCTTGCGGGTAGCAGCCCGGTTGAAAGCACACCGCGCCCGCGCAGGAGTCGCGAGGGTTCACTGCAAGCTGATTCTCTCCGCCCCAAGTAACCGGGCCGATAGATACACCCTTGAAGGCTCGGCGAACTTGCGAAGCTCTCAGAACATCGAACAACTCGCCGTGAGCAATTCCGCCGAGTTGCACCGCTTTTACTCCGAACCCCTCAGACAAATACTTGACCGCAACCGCTTATGAGGAAAAAGACCGAACCCACCACCACGTTGACGCCCGAAGTCGCACAACGCGCATTGCAATTCGACTTGGCGAATTTGTTGACCAAGGTTCGCCGGGGCCAACCCTTGACCCGCGCCGAGCGCGAGTTGCTCGAATCCCGCGCCCTCCGCAGCAATGCGCCAGCCGACAGCCCGCAATTCGTGAGCACGCAAGAAGAACTGGCGCGGCAATGCGGAGTCAGCCCGCAGTTGATAGCCTACAGAATTCGACAGCCGGGCCACCCGCAGCGCAGCGCCGCAGGCCATGACGTGGCCGCATGGAAAACCCACCTTGCGCGAGTCTGCCGACCGGGCACGTTGCCGTCCGAGGCACGCAAACCCCGCCGCGATTCACGCGCCGAAGTTTTTGGGGACGGGCTACTCGCCGGGTTCGAGCAGACGGCAAAGGCGATGCTGGACATGATGAGCGAGAGCCTGCCCACCGTTGGCTTGCGTCCAACGCCCGCGCAACGCGACCGAATCGCCGTCGCGCTCTGGCTGGCCGGAGCCGCCGCCGTCCATGTCCTAGCCGTCAAAGCCGGATGCGCTGATTCACCCTTGCTGCCCGATTCAGACGGCAAAACCTTTCCGCCCGAAATCGCCGGGGCCGCCGCCCGCATAGGCATTGACATGCTTGGAGAATTACAACTTGCCGGATTCAAGCCCGCTCAGGACTGACCCGGCAAAGCAGCACAGATGCCCGTTGCTCAGTCAATCGCATTCGACGACCAAGGCGAAGCCGTTCAGACAGTAGGCTTCGACTATGACGCCGTTGCCCGTGAGGTTGACGGGGAGCAAGACGAGCCGGAACAGGGCCACGCTGCCATTGAGCACTTGGAACGAGCCTTTGAAGCTGGCCGCGAGCAAGGCAGGGCCGAAGGCCAACGCGAGGTATTGGCCCGCCTGTTCCACCGCGCCCAGACCAGCACCCAGATTGTTGAGCGAGCCGCAGCAATGGCGTTCGCCGCAACGTGGCCGGATGATACCCCCTGCCCCTTGAACGCGAGCGACTTGGCCAGCTTCACCGGAGTATCACGGCGGACGGCAGAGCGCCGGGTTCAGAAAGCGAAATTGTCGCATAGCTTCCCCGATAAACATTGCTCCGAATGCGCTTCCGTGTCGCCCCCGCCCTATTGGTAGAATGAATGTTTTAGAAAAACTCGACCGCCTCTTGAACGGCCAAGCGACCGCGCCCCAGAACGCGGCCAAGCCCACGCGAACCGTGGTTGAATACCCGCAGCCGAATCCGTCCCCGTCTCCAAGCACGCCCTACCGGGGCGCGACTCGGGCCGGAAGCCTTGACAAGCGCGGCCCGCTTTCGGCGGAAGCCAAGCGGGAATTGACGGCCAAGATTCGCCCCGCCTTGCCCCCGGATGCCCTGAGCGCCGTGCCGTTCCCCTCGCCAACCCAACAAGCTGCTTTCGACGCCTACCTGCTTGAGCGAGGCTACGAACCCCAAAAGACGGTTGCCGCCGAACTCGCCAAGCTCGACGCCCCGTGGATTCGCTTACAAGAGGCGATTGGCGAGGCCGCCAAGTCCCAGGGCGACGCCTATCACCGCCACATGGAGGACATTGCCCGCCGGACTGCCGCAGGCGATGAAACCGTCAAGCGGGAGGATTCGTGGAGCCGCTCAGACTGGGATGCCGACGCCCGCGAGCGGATTGCCGCATTCAAGGTTGAATGCAAACGGATTGAAGCCCAAGCGTGGCAGATTGCGGAACCCGCCTTGCTGGCCAAGGCCGACGCCGCCGATGCAGCCGCCGATGAACTCGAAAATGAAACGCGCCCGCGCTTCGAGCAATTCGCCATCCCTTACAGGCCCCCGGCCTATGTCCTTTTGCTCAGAAAATATGCGCAGACGTTGCGCGACGGCAGCCGCCGCAACGTGGGCCAGCCGAGCGCCCTGATTGAAAACCTTTGACCCCAAAACGAAAAAGCACTTTATGCCTATCTCCATTACCAACGACCCCGCCGCCATAGCGGCCAAACTCACCGAACTTCACTGCGGTTCGCCGCACAACTCCGTTGACCGCGCCCGCTTCATGGCCGCGCTGCCAGAGCATGAGCGCCGCGCATTTGCGAGCCATGTCCTGAACGCAACCACCGTCACGATTGACAGCGCCCTGAAGCGCGTTGCCATTTTGAACGAGACCATCCGGGCCTTTGCGACCCGGATTCTGCCGCTGCGGCTGTTCGCCACGGCATTCAGCAACACGCCGTTGCAAGGCACTGATGAGGTCGTGGTGCCCTACTACCCGTTGCAGACCGCCGTTAGCACCGATTGGGACGGCTCGACGGGCTACGCATTCGCGGACACGGTGACAAGCAGCATGAAGAAGATCACCGTCAACAAGCGGAAGTATCAGAGCATTGATTTCGGGAGCGACACGTTGCGCCGTCAGCCGTATTTCGATGCCGTCCGGCTGGGCAGCATGAATGCCGAGAAGCTGGCCGTGGACGTGATTAACGACGTGCTGAGCGTTGTCACCGCCAGCGCCTTCGGCAGTGCCGCCCTGACCTGCGCGGCTGCCGCTATCACCAGCGATGACATAGCCACGCTCGCGGGCGCGTGCAATGCCGCCCATTGGCCCGATGCCGGGCGCGGTTTGATCGTGGATTCGACCGTCAACACCGCCTTGATGAAGGATGAAGCCTACAAGCTCGCGGTGAACATCGGCGGCACGGAAGTTGTGCGCGGTGGTAGGCTGCCCATGCTCTCCGGCTTCGAGTACGCGTGGATGCCGAACCTGCCGGATAACAGCGAGAAGCTGATCGGGTTTGCCTGCTTCATGAGCGGCATTCTCGCGGCCTTCTGCCCGGTGGAGCCGTCGCCCGAAGTAAGAGACTCGTTGGCCGCTTACGAGATCGTGACTGACCCGGCCAGCGGGATTAGCCTGAACTACCGGGCCTGGGGTGATCCGGACTTGGACCGCTCCAAGCAGGTGATCGAGTGTGCTTACGGATACGTGGCCGGAGAGGCCGCCGCCCTGAAGCGCATCTGCGTTCCCTAGCCTTCCTTCCTTCGGCCTGGGTTGGCCGCCCGCCAGTCAAAACACTGGCGGGCGGCTTTTTGCCCCTCCGAAAGCAGGGCGTGAGCGTTGCTAATCGGTGAAGTTGCCGGGATAAGGCAACAATCGGCAACGCCCGCGCCGGACTTCTCCGAACCCTCGACAATCGCGCTTGCACGTCTCGCAATGGGTGAGACGCGCCGCAATTTATTTCCTCTTGTCGCCCCAACCCGTAGCGCGAGAAACTCTTACGCGCCCCAAATAGGGCGTTGAATGAACCTATGAAAGACACAAAGACACGAATCGAAATCGCACAGTACAGACTCCGCGCCGCCGCCGACGCGGTAATGCTGGCCGAGCTATCGCGCCCAACGATGCAGGATTGGCACGCCGGACACATCCGCCAGTTGCTAAGGCGCGCTGCCAAAGCAGTCAAGGAAGCCGGGGCCGTCCTGCCAAGGCCACGGCCTTTGTTCTACAACAGCAGAATCAGAATCACGGTTGACCGTAAGGGAGCGTTGCTGGTTGGCAGGCTTACGTTGTCCACCAGACAAGCCGCCGACCTGCTGGCTCTCTGGCAACAAAAGGGTGTTGCTCGCTTCGCTTAAGACCAGACCGAACCACCTACGCCCGCCAGTGTTCGCCCTCTGGCGGGCTTTCCTTTTCCCCCCATGTCAGGACACCGGGCACGCAATCAAAACGCCTCATATCGAAACCTAGCGCGAAGATTTAGCCTGCCATGAGCGCCCGAGGCCAGAAAAGGGCCATTGAGCACCGGAGGCCACGTCTCGCGGGAGAATCAAAGTGCCTCACAAGCCAAATGGGGAAGCCGCTCAGCCTACCAAACTGAAAACTTCACCTTGAGCATGGTCTGCACCCTGCCAACCGTGTAAGGGGCCGAAGGATGCCGCAGGACGATGCCCTCTCCGCCACGGTCTAACACCGCCCGCAGTTCGCCGTTCAAGTGGCGCTTGCCCTTGCAGACCGTAAAAGCCACCGGCGCAGCGTAGCTTGTGACCGGAGCCGACCGGATGCGGGCTGGCCAGTCGCCGCCAGCTTCCGGGCAGTCAAACGCGATCAAGCGAAGCCCTGCCCAGCGGTTTTTGTCGCGCCAGCGCGGGGCACCGTTGAGGCTGCCGCGTTTGCCGTAGCCGGCGAATAGCTCACAGTCAATCGGCCAAGGGGGCAGGCCGGCGACAAACCAGTCGGGCGGGTTGTAGTTTGCGCCCTCGCGGGTGAGTAGCTGGCAGCCAGTCCAGCGGGCGAAGTGCCCGTCAAACTTCTCGGTGACGATCCAGCCTGTGGGGTCTTGCCCGGCGTAGTCGGTGCCGTGCATCATGGTTTTGTCTGGTGATTTCATGGCGTATCCTTTACCGGGCGCCGACCGCCGCGCCCTTCCCTTTGGCTTCGGTTTTCCGCTGTCGTTTCATGGCCTTCTCCAGGCTGACAACCTTCCGGGAGCGCGAGGACTGCGGCACGATTGAGAACCACAGCTTCGCTTCTTCTGGCGTCACAAGCTCGCGGTAGTTGGAGAAGATCATCTGCGGGCTGTTGCCGCATTCCAGCGCCGTTCGGTTGACGTCGCCGCCGTCTGCCACGCGGTAACTGACATACGAGTGACGCAAGGCGTTGTGCTTCCACTTCACCTTGGCGGACTTGGCATTCTTTTGCAGCGCCTCGTAAAGGTAGGCGTGCCCGTGCGGCCAGACCTTGCCCGTTGCGTCAGCGTAGGGAGCGAGCCAGAGCCTCAGATTCTCAGGCATCGGAACCACCCGACGCGATGCCGTCTTGGCCTTGCCCTTTTCAACCACAATGTAGCCGGTGGAGAATTTCACATCCTGCCATTCAAGCCGATCAATCTCGGCACTGCGGAGCCCGGCGAACGCACCGATGGAAAGGAACGGCACAAGCTCTGTGTTGTCCTTGCTCGCCTGGGTGAGAAGGTTGCTGATTTCCTCTGGCGTGAATATCTCTATCGGCCCGCCGTTGTCTTTGGATTTGCCCACCGCCTCACACTCTGCCCAGTCGCCCGGCAGATACTTCCGAGCCTTGGCGAACTCGAAAAGCGAAACGACTGCACCCCGGAAGTTGTTCCGGCTCCTGGGGGACAGCTTCAGCGCGTCCAGGTAGTCTTGAATCTGCTTGCCGTCAATGTTGCCGATGCTGCCCTTAAAGGCGTCAGCAAACCCGTGCGCGTGCCTCTTGGCTTTCGGCTTGCCTGACTGCCCCTGTGCTGGGTCTGGCTGTTGCGGCTGGCCGAGGCGATACCGCAAGTCCTCCAGGTAGCGCCGACTACGCCCCTCTCCCTCTTTGGCTTTGATGAACTCCGCAACGACTTCGACAACCGCCTTGTCAGGAATATTGGCCGGGTGACGCTTCGCGTGTTTCCTACAGGCTTCCGCTGGCGAGATAGAGCAGCCCTTCAGAGCTTCGAGGCAATCCACGACCATCTGCGCCGCCACGTCCAGCCGGAGCCCGGCAGGCCGGAGGATGGTCTGCGCTGTCGTGTAGATCAACTTGTCCATGTTCTTGATCGTCAGGGCGTCCACGTCGCCACGCTCCAGTTGTTCAAGCATCTCGTTGCCCTTGGCGCGGGCGCTGGCGTAGTCCTTGAAGCGATGGAATTTCCTCACCCCGGCATCCTGATAGGGCAGTTTGAATGTCTCACTGCCCTTGCAGTCGGTGAAGTTGTACATCGTCGCGCTGGCGTTGCCCCGGATCACCTTGAAGGGAAACGCTGTCGGCTTCTGCTTCGGAAACTCAGTCGGTGTTTTCATGGTGTCATTGTGTCGAATTTGTGTCGAATGGTCAACAACAAAGTGGAAAACCTCTGTAAGTGTCTGAAATTACGGAAGATATAGTTGGCGACCCTAACGGGACTCGAACCCGTGCCGCCGCCGTGAAAGGGCGGTGTCCTAACCGCTAGACGATAGGGTCAGCCAAGGACCTACCATACCGCCGCCCCCCAGCGGCTGTCACGCGAATAAACCATAAAAATGCACCTTGCCAAAACCTCACCCGGCTCTTGAAACCGGCATCCCCCACAGGAATAGCGCAGCTTCAAACACCCCAACACTCGCAAATCCAAGGTGCTGCGGGCTTCCGGCTCGAAACTCGGTTCCCCGCCCACGTCAGCCTGGCCCCGCCGTCTCCGCCCGTCCTGAGCCGCGCAACTGCCTGCCTCGTGGTTCTTCCACACCTTTTCCAAGCTCCGCCCATCCTTTGCCGAATTGCCCCCGAACCGATACGCCGAGCCGGATAATCGCACACTCCAGCAGGGGCCGATGATTGATAAATCCGGCACTCCCCTGGCGGCGCGGAATTTCCCCGCCTCGCGGGGTTAACCGAAGCTGGGATGCGTCTGCTCGGTGAGGGAACGGGCTTCCAGCAAGGTGTTGAGTTGGCGGCCAGCGTTGGTGATTTCCAACCGGCCCTGGTTCAAGGCGACCAGATCGGCCCCCATAAGGATCATTACGACCCGGCGCACCACCGCAGGGGGCAGCGCGCGTTTGCCGGTTTGGACGAGATGCTGATTTACCTCAGCAAGGAGCCCGGCCTCAACGGCGCCTCCTTGCTGGAGCGCCAGGATGCGCAACACCAGGCGGGAGACCGCGGATTGCTGGAAGTGACGGAGGAGGTTTTCGGCAAGAGATTCCGGGGTGGGCAGGTTGGCGGGTTTGGGAACGGGTGATTTTGTGGAAGATTGCGGAAGGAGAGCGGGTTGCAGGAGCGTGTCGAAGAGGCTCTCGATGAATCTGTCTTTGCGATGGCGATGCGTGCGCAGCCGCACGAGGAGATCGCAGGCAATCAGGCCGACAGCCAAAAGGCAAACAAAGAGTTCAGTCTTGTTCATAATGCGTTACGTCTCAGTCTTTAGCGATGCGAGTCCGGGCGCCGCCTCAGGCAGCTTCTCTAAGCGAAAGCTATGCCACAAATGCCGAATCCGCCATAGCAAACCCGCTGGGCCACCCGCAAACGTGCAGGGTCATTTGTTATCGTCGCCAGAGTTTCCGCAGACGAGGGAAACGAGATGTTTCCAAACCCAACGCCGCTTTTCAGGTTCAAGGGGCCGAGAGGAAAGCGTCGCTTGATTCAAAGCAGTCAGCCAACCCTGCGGGCGTGGCGGGCCGGCGCGAGGTTGCCGGAATCGCCCGCCTTGCCACCGTCTTGACGCAACGCCCGCGCCACCGTTGGGGATTGCCGCGGAAGAAGGAGCCTCCAAACTTCCATCAGGGGCCGGGCCGGGCCGTGTCTTATCAGGCGCTCACGCGCAGGAGCCCCAAAGCCCTCACCGCACAGCAAAACATCCTCTCCGAAGCGCTTAACCCCCGCCCAACCCACGACCTCAATCGCCCCGGCTCCTGATCCACGCAATCAAAGCCCCGGGACAGATTCTCGAACCAATCCCGTCAATCACCCACCCTACGCGCAAAGCCTGGGGATAAATCTTCGACAAACTTCACCCTAACCGGGCGAATACACCGCCCACGATGAGGGCAACGTAAGCAGCCACCTTTCGACAACCTCCGCCCGGGTGGGAAAACGTCCCCGCCAGCCTTGGCTCTATCCCGTCCAAAAACCAAGGCGTGCGACAACACCCGGCCCCTCGTCCCGGCTTTGCCGAACGTTCGCGCCCTCTCACTCCCGCCTTGAAACGTCCTTTTACATCGTCCGCGAGTCGTCCATCCCTCCCTTCCGGCTCAGGCCCGCGCCCAAACCCGCCCCACCCGCCCCAGCCAGCCTAACGCTCCCATTAGGCCGTGTACAACGGGGGTACAAAGGAGGCTCAAAGGGGTCTCATGCTTATTTTCCGTGTAATCCTGCCGGGCTTCCGATGTACTCCCCTTGTACATAGCTGGAAAGGACGGGGAAGGAACGGTCTTGTGGGCGGCGGTGGATGCCGGGGCGACGGCGGACTTCGATTTCTTAACCTTTGCCGTTTCAGCCGCTTGCTGAGATTTCAAGGCCGGTGGTGGCGGGACGATGGCGTTGTGAACCCGGCTTTGGCCTTTCCAGCCATTCCGGGTCTGAACCACGGCGATAAACACCTTCTGCCCCGAGGCGGGTCGCCCAAACCGGGCGGTATAGAGGTCTGTGATATCGCTTTGCCCGTTCTGGCTTGGGCCCAACAGGCCCAGGTAATAGGCCCGGCGGGGTTTCATCCGGCCCGCACTGCACGGTGGCTGCCCAAAGACCATAATGTCTTCATGAACCTCCCCGACGTTCAGCCGCAGCCGAACCCCGTCTTCCGCGTCATTGACGATCTCCAGCCCGGTGACGGGATTGGGGCCGAAGACCACCGGGGCGGGCGGTTCTTCCACCGGCGCCAGACCCAGCCCCCGCAGGGTGCTGTTGATCTGAACGCAGAACTGCTGCCCACTCAGATGGGAGTATTGTCCCATCCAGGGCCGGCTGGGAACGTGCAGCGCCGCGGCGTTCCAGCGCTCGCGCTGCGCTTCGCTGAGCTTGAGACCCCACTCCCGCGAGGATATCCCAAAATACGACCGCGCGGCCGCTTTGCGGTTAGAAGGCCGGTCCCGGGGCACGGTGCGCCGCCGGGCGCACACGCCGAAGGGGGATTGGTAGTATGTTTCCGCGCCCAGACTGCCCGTGCGCGGAGCAGATAGTATTTTCATAATGTCTGTCCTCTCTAATGGTTGTTTTAATTGCTGTTCTATTACGGCCCGGAGGCGATTCGGCTTCCCGCCACTCCTTGGGCTGGAAGTCCGCCCCGAGGTAATGCGGGAAGGCTGGCGGGCGGGGGGTCTTCGCGCAAGGGCAATTTTGGGGGATTGGTGGTGGCAGGCGTGGGCAAAGCGCCGCGTGGGGGCACGCGGCCTACAGGGGGCGGGAGGGTGCGGGGGGGACTGTGGGTTGCCGGGAGTGCGGTGCTGCGAGAGGGCATGAGGTCTGCCGCGGCGCGCGGCGAGCCAGCGGCCGCCCACAATCCGGATTGAATCCCGCGGCCTTTCCGGGCATGCTGCCCGCGTGAATCATCTGGCCCAGGCCCGGAAGGTGTTCGACCTCGAGCTGGCGGCGCTGCAAGCCGTCCGCGCGCAGCTTGACGAGACGTTCACCAAAGCCGTCGAGCTCATCCTCGCGACCTTGCGCGCGCACGGCAAGATCATCGTGGTCGGCATCGGCAAATCCGGCCATATCGGCCACAAGATTTCCGCCACTCTCACCAGCACCGGTTCCACCAGCGTCGTTCTCAACAGCGTGGACGCGCTGCATGGCGACCTGGGCATTGTCAACGACGGGGACGTTGTCCTGGCGCTCAGCTACTCGGGCGAGTCCGAGGAGTTGCTGAACCTGCTGCCGGCGCTGAAGCGGTTCCCGGTGAAGATTATCGCCCTGACCGGGGCGCCCAAATCCGCGCTGGCGCGGCATAGCGATCTGGTGCTCAAGACGCGGGTGCCCACCGAAGCCTGCCCGTTCAATCTCGCGCCCACCGCCAGCACCACGGCCATGCTCGTCATGGGCGACGCGCTGGCGATCGCCGTCCTGCAGGCCCGCGGCTTCAAACGGCAGGACTTCGCGCGGTTCCATCCCGGCGGCGCGATTGGCCGCACGATGCTGCTGCGCGTGGGCAGCATCATGCGGAGCGGCCCGCGCAATGCCGTGGCCGGCGAAAACCTTACGGTCAAAGACGCCCTGTTGATCATGACGCGGGCGCGCTCCGGCTGCCTCAGCGTGGTCAACGCCCGCGGCCGGCTGACGGGGGTGTTCACCGACGGCGATTTCCGCCGCCACATGACCGCGGATGCCGGCCTCCTGGCCCGCCCGCTCCGGAGCGTCATGACGCGCCGCCCGATTTGCATTCGCGAGGACGCGCTGGCGGTCGAGGCGCTCAAGGTCTTCCACGAGCGGAACATTGACGATCTGATCGTGGTGAACGCCCGGCGCGAGCCGGTGGGCCTGGTGGATTCGCAGGATTTGCCGAAGCTCAAATTAATGTAGTCCCGCGCGGCGGCCCGCCCGCGGGCGCGCCGCGCCGCAACCCCATGAAATCCCGATTATGCCAAACATCCTTCCGCCCCTCGCGGCGGCCCTGCTGCTGATGGCCGCCTCCGCTGTTGCCCAGGTCGTGACCTCGCCCGCCCCGGCGCCCGCGCAAACCGCCCACCAGTTCCAGTACACCAAAACGATCCACGCCACCGTTGATTACCTGCTGTATCTGCCCCGGGGCTACGACGCCCAGGCGGACCGGCGCTGGCCCCTGATCCTGTTTCTGCACGGCGCGGGCGAGCGCGGCACGAATATCTGGAAAGTCGCCACCCACGGCCCGCTCAAGCACGTGACGGCCGAGTCGGATTTCCCGTTCATCGTCGTTTCGCCGCAATGCCCCGAACAGCAGACGTGGTCGCGCGACCTGCTGTTGGCGTTGCTGGACGAGGTGATGGCCCGGCAGGCGGTGGATCCGCGCCGGGTTTATCTCACCGGCCTGAGCATGGGCGGCTATGGCACCTGGGATTTGGGGCTGGCCTTCCCGGAACGGTTTGCCGCCATCGTGCCCATTTGCGGCGGCGGCCAGATGATCGGCGTGATCCTGGGCAGCCGGGATAAAGGCCCGGCGCTCAAATCCCTGGGCGTGTGGGCCTTCCACGGCGCCCGGGATAACGTGGTGCCCCTTGAGGAATCCCAGCGCATGGTGGACGCCCTGAAAAAGGCCGGGGTGGCCGAGGTGAAGTTCACCATCTATCCCGAAGCCCAGCATAACTCCTGGACGGAGGCTTATCGGGATCCGGCGCTTTATGCGTGGCTGCTCACGCATGAACGGCGGTAGGGGGCGGCGCCCGGCCGCCGGGCGGGAGGCTTACTCCAGCCCGCTGGCGGCGCGCGCCCGCTGCAAAACCTTCCGCGCGACGCTGCGCGCCCGGGCCGCTCCGTCCGCGAGCACCTGCTGGACATAACCCGGGTCGGCGGCCAGTTCCGCCCGTTTGGCGCGGGCGGAGGCAAAGTGGTTCCAATAGTGCTCGAACAGCGCCTTCTTCAGGTCGCCATAGCCCAGCCCGCCCGCGCGCAGCCGGTCTTCGTACTCCCGGGCCGCCGCCGCCGGGGCGACCAGTTTCAGGATTTGAATTGCCAGGTTCTGGTCGGCATCCGGTTTGGGCTCCTGCGGCGTACGGCTGTCCATCTTGATGCCCATCACTTTCTTGCGGAGCGCCTTTTCGTCGCCGAAAATCTCGATGGTGTTGCCATAGCTCTTGCTCATTTTTTCCCCGTCCAGCCCCGGCACCTTCGCCGTCTCGGCGCGAATCTGCGGCTCGGGGATGACAAATGTTTCCCCGTATAACTCGTTGAACTTGATGGCGATGTCGCGCGTGACCTCGACGTGCTGCTTCTGGTCCTGGCCCACGGGGACGATGTTCGAGTCGTAGATCAGGATATCCGCCGCCATCAGCACCGGGTAGGCGAACAGGCCGAAGTTGAAGGAAATGCCCTTGGCGACCTTGTCCTTGTAGGAATGGCAGCGCTCCAGCAGGCCCATCGGCGTGACTGTTCCCAGAATCCACGTCAGCTCGGTCACCTCCGGCACGTCCGATTGCCGGAAGAACACGGTCTTTTTCGGGTCAAGCCCGCAGGCGAGGAAATCCAGCGCCACGTCGAGGGAGTTGCGGCGGCGCTCGGCCGGGTCCGTCAGCGCCGTCATGGAATGGTAATCCGCAATGAAATAGAACGCCTGCCCCCGCTCCTGCAGCTCGAGCGCGGGTTTCATCATCCCAAAGTAATTGCCCAAATGCAGTGTGCCCGAAGGCTGTATGCCCGATAAAATACGCATCCCCGCAGCTTAAACCGGGACTTGCCGGCCGGGAAAGAAGGAAAAAAGCGCGCCCGCGCGCGCGCGGCGTCAACCCGGGTCCACCGGGTAGCCCTCCTCGCGGAAGCGCTGGAGCTTGTAGAGGAGGGCGCGGCGGCTGATGCCCAGGGCTTTGGCGGTCTCGGTGCGGTTGAAATCGTGCTGGCGCAGCGCCTGCATGATGGCCGCCCGCTCGATCTCCGCCAGGCCGCGGGCGTCCTGGCTCCCGGCGGGCGGCGCCGCCTCCGCGCCCGCGCGGACCTTGGCGGGCAGGTGCTCCGGCAGGATGAATTCGCCCAGGGACAACAACGCCGCGCGCTCCATTGCGTTGCGCAGCTCGCGGACGTTGCCGGGCCAGGCGTAGCGCGCCAGGCACTCGGCGACGCCGGGCGCCCACCGCGCCTTGCCCCCGGCGAACTCCGCGATAAAGGCCGCGGCCAGCGGCAGGATGTCCTCGGGCCGCTCGCGCAGGGGGGGGATGTTTAACTCGACCACGTTGAGCCGGTAGAAGAGGTCTTCGCGGAAACGCCCGGCCTTGACTTCCTCTTCCAGGTTGCGGTTGGTGGCGGCGAGGATGCGGGCGTTGGTGCGCAGTTCGGCGTTGGAGCCGACGCGGGTGAAGCGCCCCTCCTGCGTGACGCGCAGCAGCTTGGCCTGCAGCGGCGGGGACATGTCGGCCACTTCATCCAGGAACAGCGTGCCCTCATTGGCCACCTCGAAGCGGCCGATCCGCCGGGCGCCCGCCCCGGTGAACGCCCCTTTCTCATGCCCGAACAATTCGCTCTCCAGCAGGTTCTCCGGGATGGCCGCGCAGTTGACCTTGACCAGCGGGCCGGCCGCGCGGGGGCTCCAGGCATGAATGACATCGGCCAGCACCTCCTTGCCCACGCCGCTCTCGCCCGTAATCAGGATGCGGCTGTCCGAGGCGGCGATCAGCGCCGCGTCATGGAACACCGCCTGCATGAGCGGGCTCCGGGCCACCACCCGCGCCGGCAGGGGCGGGTCCGCGCTGAACTTCCGCGGCGCGGGCCGGGCCAGGCCCGTCGCCTGCTGGACCGTGGCCAGCAACTCGTCCAGGTCAATCGGTTTGGCCAGGTAATTCAGCGCGCCGTCGCGCATGGCGCCGACCGCCTCGCGAATATCGGCATAAGCGGTGACGAGCAGGACGGGCAGGACGGCATGTTCCTGGCGCGCGCGCCGCAGGGTTTCCAGGCCCGAAAGCCCCGGCATGCGGACATCGGAGATCATCATGCTGATGCCCCCCGCCCGCAGGACTTGCAGCGCTTCCTCGCCCGAGCTGACCGGGATCGTCGCAAAGCCCTGGCTGCGCAGAAACGAATCCAGCAGGCTGCGCTGCCCCGGGTCATCATCCACGATCAGAATGCGCGGGCCTTTCACGTTGTTTGCGCGCGGTTTAATGGGACGCGCCCTGGCACGGCGGCGGCGCCCTCCCGGCGGCGGTCGTCAGCCCCGCCCCAGCACCTGCCGCAGGGCGGCCAGGATGAGGTCCACGTTGCGCACCGTGGCGCCGTGGCCCATCAGGCCGATCCGCCAGGCCCGGCCGGCCATTGGGCCCAGCCCGGCGCCAATCTCGATGTTATATTCCTCCAGCAGACGGCGTCGGACGGCGGCATCGTCCGCGCCCGCCGGGATGTGAATGCAATTCAGGGTATAAAGAGAATGTTTGGGCACGTAACTGAGGCCCAGGGCCTCCAGTCCCCGGCGCAGGCGCTGGTGCATCTGTTGGTGGCGCGCGTAGCGGCTTTCCAGCCCTTCCTCCATGACGATCAGCAGCGCCTCGCGCAGCGCGTAGGTCATGTTGATGGGCGCGGTGTGATGATAGAAGCGGCTGGGGCCGCCCCCCACGTAGTATTTCCGCAACTGGGAGACGTCCAGATACCAGGATTGCACCCGGGTTTTGCGCGCGTCCATGCGCGCGAGCGCGCGCTCGCCAAACGTCACCGGCGCCAGTCCCGGCGGGCAGTTCAGGCATTTCTGCGACCCGCTGTAGCAAGCGTCTATGCCCCACTCGTCCACGCGCAAATCATGACCGCCGAGGCTGGTCACCGCGTCCACCGCCAGCAATGCGCCGCGGGCGTGAACCAGGTCGGCAATGCCGTCCAGCGGTTGATGGGCGCCGGTGCTGGTTTCGGCATGAACGAGGCCAAGCAACCGGGCGCGCGGGTGCCGCTCGAAGGCCGCGCCAATCTGCTCCAGGGTAAACACGTCGCCCCAGCCGGCTTCCAGGGCATGGACGGTTGCGCCGCAGCCCTCCATGATCTCTTTCATCCGGGTGCCAAAAACGCCGTTGACGCCGACGATGACCTCGTCGCCCGGCTCAATCAAGTTCACGGCGAGGCACTCCATGCCGGCCATGCCCGTGCCGGTAACCGGGAAGGTAAGCTGATTTTGGGTGCGAAAAACCTGCCGCAGCAGCTCGCAGGTCTCGTCCATGATGGCGATATACTGCGGGTCCAGGTGGCCCAGGGTCGGCGCCCCCAGCGCGCGCAAAACACGAAGGGGCACGGGACTGGGGCCCGGCCCCAGGAGAAGACGTTCGGCGGGGTAGAGTGGAGCCTGTGACGTTCGGGTCTGTTGCATACCCTTGGTTAGTGGCAGCACCGCGCCAAAGCAAGCCGATTTATCTGCCTGAGGGGGAAAGGCCCGGGACATCGTGACCGCGGGCTTTTCCCGGCACGCAATAAGCGACCGTTGCCGCTGCCGCCGCGATGCGGATGCCAGCCGTAGCGAGTCGGATTCCCTCCCATCCAATCCCGTGTCATCCCAGCAAGTGACCCCTTGAACCCCCCGGAAAAAGTGGTTCCCGCGACAGAGCGTGAAGCTCCATGAAACAAGGTTGCCGGCAAACGGAAAGCCGGCACCGCCGGTGTGGGGCGGGCATCGGCTGGATGCTGCCGGGCGCGCGGGGAGGGGTTCCCGCTTCAGCCGGATTTTCGTGCGGTAAGGCCGCGGAACCAGCCCAGGCGGCGGCCGGTCAGCGCGAGGAGCGTGTCGGCTGCCAGCCCGCCCAGCCAGTAAGGAAAGCGGCGGCGCACCACCCGGTCGTTGTTGGTGATAAAACGCTCCATGCGAATATCCGTCAGGCCCAGCGGCGCGAGCATCCGGCGCAGTTCCCGGTCTGTGAAGCCCTGGGTGCCCGGGCTTTCGACATGGTTCGCCAGCACCCAGCGCAGGCTTTTCCAGGGGCGCCCTTTGAGCAACGCATGCTTCACCCACATCTTCCACGCGTAGAGGCCGCGGCGGTTATAGAGCATGACCTTGATTTCCCCGCCCGGGCGCACCACGCGCACCAATTCGGCCAGCGCTTTCCGCGTATCCGGCGTGTGGTGCAGCACGCCCCATGAATAGCCCAGGTCAAACGTGTTCGAGGGGAAGGGCAGGTTTTCGGCATCGGCCACCTGCAGGCTCTCCGGCGGCGGCAGGCCATACACCGCGATGCGATGGCGGACGTTGGCCAGCGCCTCTTCGGTCAGGTCTATCCCCGACACCCGCGCCCCGGCCCGCAGCCACTGGATGAAATCCGTGCCCGCGCCAAACCCCACCTCCAGCACCCGCTGGCCGTGATAGCGGGTGAACTGGGCAAAGGAATGAATAAACGGCTGATCCCCGTAGCGCCACTGCTCGATCTGCTCAAAATACGCGCGGCTGAACTTTTCGGCCTGCGCCTGGTCGGTGTCACAGCTTTCCCGGTTCCAGAAGCTTCGGACCTGCTCTTTCAAGAGGTCGGCGGCGGGCTGGGAGGATGCCGCCGCCGCCGCCGGGCGCGCGGCGCCGGCCGGAGCGTCAGCCATATTCCGGGTTGAGTCCATATCAGCGGTCTGCGCGGGGCATCCTAACCATCGCCTTTCCGCCGGGCAACCAGTTTTGCCCCGCTCTTCCAGGAGCCGCCGCCGCCACGAGCGCGGAGCAGCGTCCCGGCGCCGGCTCCAGCCGCGGCCGTTGCGACCCGGAGTTGAGATTGCGGGCAGGCGGATAATGCTGGTACACTGCCGCCGCATCGCAACATGACACACTCCGTTATGGCTGAAGCGCCGAAGATTTCGGTCGTCACCCCATGCCTGAACAGCGTGGGCACGATCGGCGCGACGATCCAAAGTGTCCTGGACCAGGATTACACGAACTGGGAGCATATTGTCGTGGACGGCGGTTCGACTGACGGAACGGTGGCGGTGCTGCAGCGGTATCCGCGCCTGAACTGGGTATCCGAAAAGGATGAGGGGCATTATCACGCCATGAACAAGGGCCTGGACCGGGCGACGGGCGACGCGGTGGTGATTCTCAACGCGGATGACTGCTTTCGGGCCGGCGCCCTGCGAAAAGTCGCCACCGCCTTCCAGCAGCATCCGGATTGGGATGCCCTTTTCGGGGACGTGGTGTTTGTGGACGGCCAGGGCCGCGAGATCTACCGGCGCGAAGAGGCCGTTTATGACTTCAAGGTTCTGCTCTACGGGGTGGACTACATCTGCCACCAGACGCTCTTTGTGCGGCGCGCGACTTATGCCCAGCTGGGAGGGTATCGGCATAAAGATTTCCGGAACGCCACCGATTACGAGTTCAAGCTCCGCCTTGGCCATGCCGGCTGCCGGGTGGGGCACGTGCCGGCCTTGCTGGTGGACTATCGTTATCACACCCAGGGCCAGTCCGCCGATCGGCGCATTATTCGCAATATGATCCAGGAAGCCGCCGTGATCCGCCGGGAATACGGCCACCCCGGCGGCCGGCGCAGCGCCCCCCTGCGAATCCTCTTCAAAGCCAAACGCCAACTGCAAAAACTCTGGCTCCGCCGCAAGTGCGACCTCATCCCCGGCACCTGGCGGCTCAAGCCCCACTTGCAGGCCGAAACCCAGTTCTCCTCCAACGCCGGCCTGGACAAACTCTAGCCCGGGCCGCCCCGGGCGGCGGGACCAGCGCATGGGCCCCGGACCTGCGGGCGGAGTCGCCCGGGCGTCGGCGGGCTGTGGCGGGCCGTGCGCGCGCCGCCACCCCTCAAGGTGCGTCAGCGGGTTTCGCGGGCAAGGGCCGGCGCCTCCGCGGCGGCGCTGTTCCCGGCGGTAGCCGGGGCGCTGGACGGACGCAAATCCAGCTCGCGGCCTTTCCAGTTGCCGATGCCGATGTGGTTCAGCCGGCCCAGGGCATAGCGGTAGGACCAGCCGTAAAACGGATTATGCGTGGGCCAGAAGGAGATGAAATCCACCCCGGCGGCCCGGGCCAGCTCGATGGCCCGCTCGATGGTGCGGGGGTGGTCATTCCAGTTAAACAGCAGGTATTTCCATTCCAGCAGCGGCTGGGAAAGGCCGCGCGCGTTGCGGTATTCCACCAGCGCCTTCATGTTGGCGTAAGCCTTCTGGAAACTGCCGCGCCGCTCATACTTCACCAGCATCTCGTCGTTCACACCGGCGATCGAGAAATAGATGCGGCTGGCGTGCAGCGCTGCCGCCCGCCGGGCGTCGGTATTCAGCACGATCCCATTGGTCGAAATCCAAATGTTGCAATCCGGGTTCTTGCGCCGCAGCACCTCCAGCTCCGGCCCGATGTTCGGCGAGAGAAACGGCTCGCCCAGATTCAGGTAGCACAGGGTTTGAATGCCCAGCTCGTGGACCAGGTCCGCCATGCGCGACAGCCGGTTCAAATCCATCTGCGGCGTCGTGCGAATGCGCGCCGCCGATTGCCGGTCGCAGCCGATGCAGTCCAGGTTGCAGCGCACCGTGTTTTCCAGCATCAACCCCCGATACGGCAGCCGCGGCGCGGGGATTGGCGCGGATTTGGGCCGCCGCTCCAGGTCCCCGCAGCGCGTGCAGGTCTTGATCGGCAGCTTTCCTTTGGCCAATTGCTCGCGGAACCGCTGGGCCACCGGCCCAAAGAAAACCTCGCGGAACGTGTTCCGGTTCAAATCCCCGATATGGCCCGAGCCGTCATAGTCCTGGCAACTGCACGACACCGTCAGGTCGCAGTTGATGCAAATGTTATATTCCGACTCCCCGGCCAGCGCGCGGCAATGAAACCGCTCCCCGCGCAGCCACGCCTTCCATTCCAGGTAAGGCTTCAGCCCCGCGCGAATAATGTCGCTCAGCACCCAGTTAAACCGCCGCCGTTTCATGCCCTCACTCCCGGGGTCGGCCTTGACGCCATCGTCCACCGCCCAATCGCCAGCCACGCCAGCCGCAAAAATTTCATGAAATCACCCTATCACACCCCCACCCCTGGAGCCAGCCGAAACGGCCCGGCAGCCTGGCTGCCGGGGGAGCCGGCCCGGGGGCGCCGACCCGCCGCCCGGCCCGGCCGGGCCGCCTCCCGGGCGCGGCCCCCGGCGCCCGATTGGGCCTTTGCTTTAAGCCGGATTTGTGCTAAACAATTCCGGATGACGAAAACCAAACAAAACGAGAACGCGACCCCGCCCGGGCGGGTGGCCGCGCAGCCAGGCCGGGCCTCCCGATGACGCTGACCGCCAAAATACGCCGCCGTTTGCGTATCTGGGCCTCCTATGTGGCCATGGTTCTGGCCGGGCTGATCTCCTTTCTCTTTTTCCGGTTCCCGTTCAACTTTGCCCAGGTGCGGGGACGCCATAACATCCCCCGGCGCGGCAAAGGGGTGCTCTTCGTCTCGAACCACATCACCATGTACGATTCGTTCCTCATCGGCATGGCCGCCTATTTCCCGCAAAACATTCTCTATCCCTCGCTCCCCTTCATGAACTTCGCCGCCCGGGAAAACTACTTTCGCACCTGGTTTTCCCGGACCTTGTTTGCGTTGTTGCGCACCGTCCCGGTCGAACGCCGCGATCACCCCTGGCTGATGCGCAAATACACCGAGTTCCTGAAACGCCACAACCTCCTCATCTTTTACCAGGGCACCCGCAGCGCCGACCTGACGGTCATTAAAAACGGCCCCGCCTACGCCATCGCCAACACCCCCTCGCCGATCACCGTCATCCCCGTATATCACCACGGCATCGAACGCATCTTCAGCCGCGGCGGCCCCAAAACCCGCGGCCTCTGGCGCTGGCTGCCGCGCAGCCTCTTCCGCCGGCCCACCGTCATCTTCGGCCAGCCGATTGATTTCTCCGAATGCAAGCGCATCACCGAAACCCGCGCGCGCATTGCCGCCATCAATCAGCGCATCGTCGCCAGCATCGCCGCCTTGCAGTCCCTGGCCGCCGCCGCCTCCGCCCCCGCGCGCTGAGCCATCCCCGGGGCCCGGCCCCGATTCGCCCGCGTCGCTAAACCGGCTTCGTTTCCTCCGTTGCCAAAGTCCGCTGATGGCATCGCCGCCCGGCCAGGCCCGCGACCAGCAGGATTGCCGGAAAGATCCAAATCAGGAACGGCGAAGCGACTTCAAGGTAATAACAGCCCGCGCCATGCGCTTCCTTGACCGATTTGGAAACGACCGGGCGCGGGGGCGGCTCCGCAAAGCTGTTCAGCAGCAGTTCGGTGGTCGGCAGATTCTTCCCCTCCTCCCGGCATAGTGATTTAATCAAGTCCGGATTCCGGCAAAGCGTGGGCACGTCGTACGGCAGCACCGTCCGAAGGCTCGGGTCCAGAACCCACCAAACCCCGGGCTCCACCTCGGCCTCGACCAGCGCATGGCGGCTGAACGACACATAGTGCGTGGCCATGCCCCGCTCTTTTAGCAACCCCATCAGGATGACCGACTGTTCATCGCAAAGCGCCACCCCGCGCTCGAGGGCGGAGCGGTAGTTGGAAAAGACATATCGGTAAATGGAACCCCGGTCGGCCCAACTCACCTGGCCCCGCGCCCAGGCGCCCAGGAACTTGATCCGGCGCGAAGCCCACAGCAGGTAATTCTTATAGATGGGAACCCGCCAGTTGCGCTTGAGCAACTCCGGTTTTTCCTTTTCATACAGGTAAGCGGAGCTGTCGTGCACCAAACCCGTGACGCGCACGGCATAATCCCGGTTCGCTTCGCCGGCAAGCGGCTTTGCCTGCCGCCAGAATTCCTCCGCCGTAAAAACGCGGTTGGAGTCGCCTGTGAAAAAATTGCGGGGCTCCCCGTAAATCCCGGGGTCGCGGACCGGAATAAAAAGCCCCACCGTATTCAGCCCAAACAGCCCCAAGGCACCGGCAAGGCTGAGAACGGCCAGCCGCGGAATCCAACGCCGGCACTTCATTCGGCAGAGTGTCATAACCAGCCGCCAATTCTAGCAACGACCGCACCCCGGCGCAACTCAACCGTTGCCGCTTTTCCCCGGGACGCGCCGCACCCCGCCAGCCGGGCCCGGGATTGCCGGCCGCCAAAACGCCCGGCGGCAGCGCTGGCCGCCGCCGGGCACGCAGATTCAGCTTATTGAGTGACGACCCGGTAAAACACCGGCCCGTCCGGCGAATTCGGATGCATCACCTGTTTGAGCGACCCATCGCCGGTAATCGTCGTCAGCGTGGTCCAATTTGGCGACGCCAGGTTGCTGGTGTATTCCACCACATGCTGCATTCCATCCTGCGAGACGAAGGAGAAGGAGAACGTCGTGCCCGTTCGCGCCGGGTCCAGCAGGATCACCGGTTGAATGTCCGGGATGATTTCGAGCGAATCCAGGTCGAGCGCGCGCGGGTCGGTGGCCGGCGCAGCCTGCACCCCAAAATGCAGGTAGGTATGGCTGGTCGCCGTGACCCCCGCCGCCCGGAACTTATGCGGGGCGGCGCTTTGGAAGGAGGCGGAGGTGGTCAGGTCCTGGATCGCAACCGTATAGGAGCCGCTGGCGGGCAGAACCGTCACCGCCACCGCGTACACATGCCCCGGAAGGAGCGCAATCCCGCTGTTGACCAGGTTGCCCAACTTGACCGCGCCCGTGCCGTCAACATTATCGAACAGGTAGAAGGTCTGGCCGGCGAAGACTCCCGAATTGGGCGTCTGCTCATCGCCCGTGGCGCTGATGGACCAACTGGTGCTGCCGTCGGTTCCGCCGGTGGGCCGCGCCGCGTTGCGGGCGTAGAAATGCACGCGGTCGTTGAAGCTATTGAAGTTGGACGCAAAGTCGTTTTCCACCAGCCGGAATTTCCAACGGATGATGTGCGGCTGGTTCAAATCCAGGCCCGGGCGCGCGGTGTATTGGCGAATCGAATTGCGCACCCCAAGGCCGGGGATGTCATACTGGAGATACGCCCCATCCAGCGGAGCGGCCGTTTCCAGGCTCGGGAAGCCGCTGGTCCAGCTCCAGGGGCCGGTCCAGCCCGGGCTCGGATCGTACATCCAGGCTTCATCCGCGGCGATGAATTGGGAAGTCCATTGATCCGCCCCCGCCGTATTGGTGGCCCGGATGTCCAGGGCGTAATTGCCGGCCGCCACCGGCGCGTGGGAGGCGATCAAATTGGTGCCCTCGCCGGAGAAACTCAGGCTGGTCAGCACATTGTTGAGGCGCAGCTCCACCTCCGGCCCGGTCAGCGGCATCTGCGAAAGCACCCGGAACTGCACCCCGTCGGCGGCCGGGGCGATGGCGCGGTCAGCGGGGCTCACATCCGCAATGGTTGGCGGCAGAATGACCGCCGTTTCCGGGCCCACGGTAAGAACCAGGTTATCCATCTGGCCATACTCGAACCACGGCGTCAGCTCGGAGGTCTGAATGCGGAAGCGGTTAAAGGCCGTGCCCACCGGCGAATTGCGGAAAGGAAGCAGGGTGCCGGCCGGCGTGCCATCCACCAGCACATCATAATGGCCCGCCGCCGGGCCGCTGAGGTAATGAATCACCCGGAGGTGATGCCAGCCGGCGAGCCAGTCGCCGAGCGGCTGCCAACTGGTATTGTTGTAGTATGCCAGTTCGTTGGTGATCGTGCCCCAGGCCAGGAAACTGCCCCACATCACGCCGACTTCCGCCTGCAGGGCAATATCAATGGTCCGCACGTCCGCGCGGGTCACCCAGATATCAAAGTCCGCGGTCAGCGTGCCGGAGGACACCGCCGGAAACCAGAGGGAGTCCGGCCGCCGCGCGCCCGTGCCGTCTCGCTGCAGCACCTTCCCGGCCGCGCCGCCCGTCTCCACGATGACCGCCGGCTCGTCCGGGTTCGGCTCCCACACGCCGTGGCCATGCGCCACGTTTTGCAAAGGCCCCGCCGGGAAGATGTTATCGTCGTCGAATCCGTCCGCGTCGTAGAGCACTGTGGGGCTGGTATAGGTGTGCAAGGTGTGCGGCCGCAGGGTGGCTCCGCTCGAGTTGGACACCTCAATTTCGATCTGGTAAAGCTGGTCGGGCTGCAATCCCGCATAGGATACCTGGTACTCCCCGTCGCCGCCCGTGATCACGAGCTGGTCCGAGACGTCCACCGCATTGACCCGGAGCGAAATCTGATTGGTCGGGATCGCCTCGTACGTGGTCGCGGTAAAATGGAGGCCATTGGCGGCAAGCGTCACCGCGCCGTGCGGCGGCGTCACATCCGTAATCACCGGCAGCGGCACGGCCAGCGGCGGGCCGGTAATGAACGCAAAGTCGTCCCAGCAAATCCGGTCGGCCACCGGCGTCACCGAGTTGGTCACGAACGATTGCAAACGCAGGCTCGTGATGCCGGTGCCCTCGGGGGCGATAAAGCCGAAGAACGTATCATCCGTGCCGGAGCCGCGCCCGACCTTGGCAGTCGCCATCGCAGTGGAATTATCACTGAACGTCGCCGTCACCCGGATATCCAGCGGATACGCGCCGGTGCCCCGGGACAATACCACCAACCCGGCCTGCTTGATGACTTCGCCCGCCGGCGGCTGCTCGGTGGAGGTGTCAATAAGCCCGAGGGCGAGGGTGTAGTCGCTCTGGTTGGCGGAGGAGGTGGTCGCATTGGGCAACGTAATGGGGTTAAACGAGGTGGCATTATAGGCCACGTTTTGCATGGCGGTGCTGCTGGTGATCACAATGCGCCGGGCATTTCCGTAATTGCCATGGTAAACAGTCGTGCCGGTCGGAACCGCCGTCGGCAGATGCAGAACCCCGCCTAAGCCACTATTCCAGGCGGCCGCCACGGCGGGCGTAAAGGTGGCCGCGGTAAGCGCGGTGGCGCTCTTGTCAATGGCGTTGGTGCCGGATGCCAGAGTGGCAATAGTTGTCTGAGAGTACTGCCCGAAGCAGTGCGTCATCGGTGCCATAGCCAGGGCCAACAGCCAGGCCATCCGAGTTGCCGGGAGAGGAGTCTTCATGGGTTTTGGTTTTACTTTTTACGCGACGGCCCAGGCAGCCCCACAATGGCGCCACACCACTGGGCCAAATGCGCGAGCATATTATCCGCCCACATGTATCAGCGCAACTCTAAAATATCGGAATAGAAATCGCTTTTCGCCGGAACGATTCCGCTTTCAATTTCCACTCGCCCCCACAGAACGCGGGGGTCCCTAGCCTTGCGGGCGAAAGACATTCGCAAGCCCGCGTTCCGCCCGTTGAATCCGCCAGCCAACCGGTTCGTTGCGGCTATCCGCTGGCCGGTCAGGCCCGTTTTGGCTCCCGCGGAACGAGGGCGCACGGTTGGACGATGCCACGGCAACGTTTCCGATAAGGCATTTGCGAAGCCAAAAGTCATCCGGGCGCCCGCCTGCCCTTGCAAATCTCCCTCCCGCCAGCCTCAGATTCATAACTAACTGCTTTTACTGGACTTATTGCCCGCCACGCCGTCCTCTCTCAACATTTCGGCCTTTCCCGGCATCCACCCACCTTATCCAGATACCGTGGAAATACCCTGCCTTCAGGCCGTGTACAAGGGGTGTACAAGGGATGCCCATCGGGTGTACCAGCTAAAATCTTATGAACTCCCGGTGAGCATCCCTTGTACACCCCTTGTACACGGCCTGAAGGCAGGGGGATTTCAAGGAATGTCCAGGGTAAGCCGAAGCCGGCGTAATGCAGATTTTGCCTCTATTTTACCCCTCTCGACGGCTGAACCCTTGATTTTACCGGCGAAAGGCCCGGGATTCAGCCACCATGCCCTTGGATTGGCTAATCAAAGGGTTCGCCGGGGCCAAGGCTTGGGCGGTCCGGCCCGCCCGGGCTCCGGTGGAACGAGGGCGGGCGGTTGAACTGCCCAACTGAATCGTTCTGGATAAGCCGGCCATGACCTGGGAGCCAAGGGATATGCGTCGCATTTCCCTGACCGCGGCAAGCGTCGGAAACCTGCCGGAATGGCACCCCGGCGAAACGAGCGGCCCCGGGACTGCCAACAGTTGCCCGTCCTTTCCGGTGAGAGTCGCTGCCGCCGGAGCCGTTATGTTTTCACGGCCGGAGGCCCAGCCCCCGGGGGTCGTTCATCACCTGAGGAGGTCCAACTCCTGGTAGTAGTTAATCATCTGCACGGGGCTGGGAACCGCGGAAGAAACTTTCCGGGTCAGCGGCCCCGGGCGCGTCCATCGGCCGGAGCCGTCGCCGAACAACCGGTTGTAGCCCTCGCCGTTGTGGACCGGGTAGAGATACCCCTGGTCAATGCCGCCTCCCCGGTAGTTTTGGACGCCGATGAAGTCGCTGTAAATCACATTGGTGATGCAAGCCGACAGCTTCCACTCGGTCGCCAAAGCGTTGTTTTTGAACACGGTGCGGCAGGGATAGGAAGAGCGCACATTCGCGTTGGTCCAGAGATTGTCCGGCCCGTCATACGCCAGCACTTCATCCGCGCGCAGCTTGCCGGACACGCAATAAAAGGCCCTGGGGGTCTTGACGTAATCGCCACTGAAAAGCAGCCCCAGGTTCTTATACTCCCGGTTGACGCGCAGCCAGTAGGTGGTGAAAATCGAGGCGGTGCGGAAAACCGTCGGCAGGTGATCCTCGTGATCCGACGCATACATATGCAGCCCCAACCCAATCTGATGCAGGTTGCTCAGGCAACTGATCCGCTGCGCCTTTACTTTCGCCCGGGCCAGCGCCGGCAGCAGCAGCGCCGCCAAAATGGCGATGATGGCGATGACCACCAGCAGCTCAATCAAGGTGAACGCCGGCCGCCGCCCGGCGGACCGGCCGGCGGAAAGGCGCCCGCGCGAGCTATCGCCGCTACGGCTCAAGGGGATTTGTTTGGGATGCACCCGCAGGCATTGAGTCCTGCGCAGGCGAAGACAGGCGGGCTTTCGAGTCTCACCAAGCATGGCGCGAGTGTAGCAAGAGCCAACTCCGGCAGCAACAGTTTTTTGTCGCAATGTTTGCGCCCCGGAACCCGGCCGCGACGGGATGGCCCGGAAATCCCGCGCGGCGCGGGCAAGCCCGTGGGGCGCCGCAGGGGCGGAAACCGGGAGTGACGGCACCCCCTCGCAGGAGCGGGGATTTTGGCGGGCGGTTGCTGGCAAGACGAGCCGCCCGTGCCCGGGCGCGCTTTCCCGGCGCGGTAAAATAGGGCGTGCATTGCCGGCCGGTTCCGGCGCAGATTTCGGATGGTTGTAGATGAGTGCAATGGTTTCGGCTTCCGCGCGGCCGTTTCTCTCCCTGCGGGATGGGGTCTTCCGGCTGGGGGAGCGGCTGGTTTTTGCGCGCACCACCTGGATTTGGCGGTGGCCCGAGCAGTGGGCGCTGGTCGGGGGCAACGGCTCGGGCAAGTCGCTGCTGGCGGATGGCCTGTGCGGGCGGCTGCCGCTGGTCGGGGGCGAGTTGCGCTACCATTTCCGGCCCGGGCCGGGCTTGAGCGCGGAGGAAATGATTGGCCAGGTTTCGTTCGAGCGCAGCAAGGCCGGCTGGGGCGGCGCGGTGGCGCAGTCCCGCTGGAACAGCCTGGAGGAGGAGAGTTCCCTGCGGGTGCGCGATTTTCTCGCTTATGAACGGGTCATGGATATCAACCCGTTTGAAGTGGGCGCGGGTTCGGCGCGGGCGCGGGCGCAATTCGAGCGCCGCCAGCGGGGGGCAGTGGATTTGCTGGCCCTTGGCCCGTTGCGGGAGCAGACGCTGCTTTCCCTGTCCAACGGGGAGCGGCAGCGGGTCGAGCTGGCGCGGGTGCTGTGCCGTCCGCTGCGGCTGCTGATTCTGGACGAGCCGTTTGTGGGCCTGGATGCCGCCACCCGGAGGCATTTCCACGCGGCCCTGGAACGGCTGATGGCCGGCCGGTTGCGGGTGCTGCTGGTCACCACGCGGCCGGAGGATTTGCCCCGGCGCGTGACCCACTTGCTCCGGGTGGAGAACTGCCAGGTGGTGGCGGCGGGCCGGCGCGCGCCGGGCCGGGCCGGGGCCGCCCGGAGCCCGGAGCGCGGCGCCGGGTTTGCGCCCGCCGTGACGGCCGGGGCGCCCGGGGTTGGCGCGCGTTTCGCGCCGCCGGGATCGCCGCCGCCCGTCCTGGTGGCGCTGCGCCGGGTCACCGTTCGCCACGGGCGCCGGGTTATTTTGCGCGAGCTCGATTGGACGGTGCGGGCGGGGGAAAGCTGGGCGGTGCTGGGGCCCAACGGCGCCGGCAAGACCACGCTGCTGGGGCTGGTGCTGGGCGATCATCCGCAGGTCTATACCAATGAGGTGACGGTGTTTGGGCGGCGCCGGGGCGGCGGCGAGTCGCAGTGGGATATCAAGCGCCACATTGGCTGGGTTTCGCCCGAGCTGCATCTGCATTTCAAGGCCGCGGCTACGTGTTTCGAGGTGGTGGCGTCGGGGTTTCACGATTCCATTGGCCTGTTCGAGCCGGTCACCCGGGGCCAGGCCGCCGCCGCGCGGCGCTGGCTGCGCCGGTTTGGGTTGCTGGGCTTTGCCGGGACGCCGCTGTTCGGATTGTCGGCGGGCGGGCAGCGGATGGTTTTGCTGGCGCGGGCGCTGGTCAAGCGGCCGCGTTTGCTGGCGCTGGACGAACCGTGCCAGGGGCTGGACGCGGCGCACCGCGCGCTGTTCATCGGCGCCGTGGACGAACTGTTGCGGGCCGGGGCGGTGACCGCCCTTTACATTACTCATCGGCTGGATGAAATCCCGCCCTCGATTCAACGGGTGCTGCGTTTGGACGGAAAGGGGCGGGCGAGCGAGGAGACGTTGCCGCCCGGAGGCCGCCTTCCGGGGCGCGCCCGGGCCTGACCCGCTTCCGCGCCGAGGAGCGTCCGGCGGGCGGCAATTGCCGCTTGCGCCGGGTTTGGGGCGGGTTAACCTTGCGGCATGGATTGGTTGACGGACCGACATCTGTTCCTGCTGGCGGTGGCCCTTTACGGGCTGAGCCTGGTGTATTCGGTGTTTTTGTGGCGCAATGGGTTCCGCCGCGATAATCGCATCAATTATCTGCTGTTGCTGGCGGCCTTTGGCCCGCACAGCGCGGCGATGCTGCTGCGCGGGTTTCACCTGGGCCGCTGCCCCGTCACCAACCTTTACGAGGCCACGCTGTTCATCATGTGGAGCATCGTGGGAGGCTATTTGGGGATCGGGCTGTGGGCGCGGTTGCGGTTTCTGGGCGCGTTTGTGTCGCCGGCGCTTTTTGCGCTGGGGGTGTTTGCCCTGATGCCCGGGCTGGACACCCCGCCGAGCGTCTGGCCCGGGCTGGGGACTTTCTGGATGAGCCTGCACGCCGCGCTGCTTTTGCTGGCCTACGGCGCGTTCGGCCTCAGCGCGGCGGCGGCCCTGATGTTTCTCACCCAGGAACGCAACTTGAAGGTCAACAAGCTGCGGGCGATCGGTTCGCTCCTGCCGCCGATCCAGCGGCTGGCGGCGGCGGCAGAACGGCTGCTGGCCGGGGGATTTGTTTTCCTGACGCTGGGGCTGGGGGTCGGCGGGCTGGCGCTGGCGCGCCTGGAGCATCCCCAGGCGTACCGCGGGGATCCGAAGATTGTCTGGTCGGTGGGGGTCTGGCTGCTTTACCTGGGCCTGATTATTTGGCGCTGGCGCTTTGCCCAGGGCGGGCGCCGCTTCGCGCTGGGGGTCCTGGGCAGCTTCCTCTTTGTGCTGCTGACCTTCTGGGGCACCAATGTCCTGTCGCCGCTGCATAACCCATGATGGCCACTTTCCGCACCCGCCTCAGGGCGTCGTCCGCGGCCGGAGCCGGCGCGGCGGGTTTGCCTGATTGCTTCCCATGCCGATTCTCGTCCTTGGGCTGAGCCATCATGCCACGCCGGTGGCGGTGCGGGAGCGCTTTGCGTTTGACGCGGCGGGCGTGCCGGCGGCGCTGGAGTCGCTGCGGGGCTCGGGCGCCGCTGACGAGGCGGTCATCCTGTCCACCTGCAACCGCGTTGAGATCTACGCCGCCACGCCGCGGGAGCCGTCCCGCGCCCTGGCCGGGCTGCGGGAATTCCTGCTGGCGTCCCAGGATAGTTCCGACGCGCGGATCGGGGGGATTTACGCGCTGAGCGAGCCGCAAAGCGTCCAGCATCTTTTCCGCGTGGCCTGCGGGCTGGACTCGATGGTGCTCGGGGAAACGGAGGTCCTGGGCCAGCTTAAACAGGCGTATGAACTGGCCCGCCAGCATGGCCATACCGGCGCCCGGCTCAACCGGGCCTTTCAGCGCGCCTTCAACGTCGCCAAACACATCCGCACCCAAACCAACATCCAGCGCGGCAGCGTCTCCGTCGGGTCGGTC